>Ga0335074_10000040_pt1 | contig 249000 bp, 217 predicted proteins | sample Lox_Sample_23_FD_206715 | JGI IMG/M metagenome (GOLD analysis project Ga0335074, IMG submission 206715) | Soil microbial communities from Loxahatchee National Wildlife Refuge, Florida, United States - Lox_Sample_2.3 | ecosystem: Environmental > Terrestrial > Soil > Wetlands | place: USA... | reverse complement strand
CTGGTAATCGGTCGCGGGACCTCGGTCTTCCGATGGCGACTTGTGGCGAACTGCCACCTGCTTCCCTGCGCGAGCGACAGCCCGCACGACAGCGAAGCTCAGCGCCGCAAAGGACGAGAGGCGTCGCTTCGTAGATGGCGGCCGCGTCGGTGTGCGCCTGACGGCTCAGGACCCTGGAAGCTGGACGTTCTCGAATGTGAGGACTTGGGCGAGCTTGTCGAAGTGGGTGTCGCGGTGAAGCAGCGCGATGGCGCCGTGCTCGGCGGCGGCTGCGGCGATCAGCGCGTCGGTCAGGGGCACGCGGGTATCCGTCGCTGCGCTCGGCCAGCTCACCGACCGCGCTCATCGCCGCGTCGGCGACGGCTCGATCGTTGCGCAGGATTCGGAATCCGTCGAGCTATGTCTCGACTGCGGTGTACTCGGAGGTGCTGCGAGTGGAGTAGAGGATCTCCATGCGCACGATCGACGTAATCCACAGCCGGTCATCGTCCATCGCTTGCTTGACGAGCCCGGCAAGCTCGGCGGGAAGTGAGGAGAACCGCCACCATGCCAATGTGTCGGCGATGAACGGGGCATCGCCTTCCAGCAGCTCGACGGCGTCCACCGCAGGTCGCTACGACTGATTGTCCGTCAGCTGCTCGATGTGCTCGAGCGTATCCCGATCAAGCCCGTCCGGGTTAAACACGCGCTCGGCGAGCCGTCGCCGGCGCTCGGCGCGCTCCTCGTCGCTCAGCGCGGGCTTCTCAGCCGTCGGGGTGGTGCTCAAAACAGAATGCCTCACGACTTCAAGAGTAGCGCCAGAACACGACATGAACCGATCGGCACACGCTTATTGGGATTCCCGGCGGGCTGGTAGCGCAGCAAGAACGTGTTCGCTGTTTCGATCCCGAGGAGGATCCCATGACCGTTTCCGCTGTTCTCGATTCCGCTGGGCGGCGTCGCTCACCAGCGACCAGTCAGCGAAAGCGGGAGCCCACGGTGGGCTCCCGCTTCGCCCTGCCAAGACGGCAACACATCGAGCGTCGTCGACACCACCGCGGCTCGTCCAACGCGATAGCCGCGGGCCCGGTCCGCCAAACGCTTGCCTAGACCCGAAAGCAGCGGTCCGGGATACTCACCGAAGGATGCCAGACGAGTCCACGACCCCCGACCTAGTGGAGTTGCAGAAGCGGCTCACCGCAGCTACCAATCGCGGTGACGTCGATGCGATCGTGGCCTTTTACGCGGCGGATGCCGTGTATGACATGTCGCCGGTGGGTATGGGCGTCTTTGAGGGGGAGGTGGCGGCGCGTGGCTTCATTGAGGACTGGTGGACCTCCTACGAGGAGAGCGAGTTCGAGGCCGAGGAGAATCTCGATCTTGGCAACGGAGTTGGCTTTCGCGTGCTCGTTCAGAAGGGCCGTCCAGTCGGCAGCAGCGGTGAGGTTCAGCTGCGCTACGGAGCCGTCAGCGTGTGGGAGGACGGCAAGATTGCGCGAATCACGAACTACACCGACATCGATGAGGCCCGTGCTGCCGCCGAACGCCTCGCCCAGGAACGGGGGTAGGCGATGTCACAGGAGATCATCGAACTCCACGAACGGGGGGTGGCCGCTCTAAACGCCCGCGAGCTCTCAGACGAGCTGGCCGCGGAGACGCTGGCGCCGGGCTTTCGTGTCGAGAACGCGGCGACGGCGGTCACCGACAAGACCTACTGCGGCGTCGAGGGACTACGCGAATGGGTCAGAGACATGTTCGAGGGGTTGGACGACGATGCACGCTATGAGACCGAGGAGATCATTGCCGACGGTGAGGACTTCGTGGTGGCCAGGGTCCGGCTTGTCGGCCACGGCGCCCGCTCGGGAGTGCCTGTCGAGCTCCGCTGGGTGTCGGTCACCTGGTACGAGGGCGGCAAGGCGACCCGGTCCGGAGGCTACCTGCGCCGCCGCGAAGCCCTCGAGGCCGTGGGGCTTGAGCGGTAGACGAGGCATTGCGGGCGGTGGGGCTGTCGGACTAGCGGTCAGGTGCCGGTGTCCAGCGCGAGGCCGAGGTCGGGAAGCACCGACACGAGTGCTTCGTCATGGATGCGACCGTGTCGGTCAAGACCGCCGAGACTGCTGAGTTGGGACGAGCTTCAGCAGCGCCCGGCGGCGCTCCGCTGGCTATTGCTTCGTTCCCACGAGCGTGTCCGCATCATCGGCGGCGCCGCTCCCACGGTGCCGCAAGGCCGTCCACGTGGGCACGAGGCGAACCACCTGCTGTCCCGCGAGGGCATCCGTGCCGAAACCCGTCCGGAGACCTGGAAGGCGCGGAAAGCGGGCGTCTCTCGAAGCAGCCCGGGGGGACTGCCTTCGCAGATAACCAGCAGCCAGCACGTGACGGCCTCGGCTGCTGGTGTCGTCACTGCCCGGCAGCGTCGAGCGGCGTCAGTTGAAACCCGCCTTGTCACGTGGTTCCCGGATTGTCACGCGCTCTATGGCTGTGCGCCTGCGCAATATCCAGGGCGCTGACGCAGCGCCAATGTCTTTAGCATCATCAATGGCTTGATACAATGTAGGACGTGAATAGGACAGCGTTGGTTACCGGAGCCACGCAGGGACTCGGTTTCGCGCTCGCCGAGGGACTTGCCGCGCGGCTTGAGCCGGGCGACACCGTGTACCTGACGGGACGTTCGTCGGAACGCCTGGCCGACGCGATGTCGGCCGTTGCGGCGGGCCCTGCTGAGATCCGGACGGAGCTGCTCGACGTTGGGGATGCCGGGTCGGTCAACCACGTCGCATCGGAGATCGCACGGCGCCACGGCGGCGTCGACATTCTCTTCTCCAACGCGTATCACCGGGTGCAGCCCGGCGACGATCCCGCGATTGTTGTCTCCGAGTACGTCAACGTCAACAATCTCGGAACCACGCGTGTCCTGCGTGCGTTCGCCCCGCTGCTGCGCGATGGGGGCAGGCTGATCGTCGTCGCGTCCACGATGGGCACGCTCCACTATCTGGCGCCAGTGCTACACGGGTACTTCAGCGACGCGTGCTCGCTCGATGACCTCGACCGAGTCGTGTGTGGATGGCGTGACGCTGTTCGCGACGGCTCGGCGCTCGCTGGAGCGTGGCCGGCGTTCATCAACATCCCGTCGAAGGTCGCGCAAGTCGCAGCGCTACGCAGCCTCGCACGCGAGCGACGCTCTGATGACGAGCGCCGCGGTATCTTCCTGGCGGCCGTGTGTCCCGGGATGATCGACACCGCCGCCTCGCGCGCTTGGTATGACATGAGTCGAGCGCAGACGCCGGCCCAGGCGGCCTGCGCGCCCTTGGGCCTGGTGCTCGACCCTGCATCTCGCCCGGAGCTGTACGGCGAGCTGGTTCGCTTCGGCGAGCGCCTTCCGTGGTCTGCCTCCGAACCCGCTGCGTTGGGACCTACAGGGCGGTCGTCTCGATGAGCGCAGATGCCGTGGTCAAGGCCCCGTCGAGGCGGCGGTGGGGGATGGTGCTCAAGCGCGCCGAGCAGTCGATGCTGAGCGCGAAGAGTCAGGCGCTCAAGCCTGCCGGCCTCACGCTCGCCCAATACGTGGCGCTGGACGCACTGGAGGCGGAGCCCGGCCTCGCCGCAGCGTCGCTCGCCCGCGCCTGCCTGGTGACCCCTCAGGCAATCATGGTTGCGCTGAAGGCGATGGACGAGCAGGGTCTGATCGTCCGCTCGCCACACCCAAGGCACGCGAACGTGCTCGAGCTGCGTCTCACCGATGTCGGCCGGGAGGCGCTTCGCTGTGCCCGCGAGCTTGTGGCGCCCGTCGAGCAGCGGCTGAACGAAGCTATCCCCGGAGAGGACGCCCAGGTTCTCACCGAACTGCTTGAGCGTGTTATCGAGGCCGCCGCACCCTGCTGAAGCCGACCGCGCGACCGACCATCCGCTCTACGACACGCATCTCGTGGCATAGCGGTCGTCTCGCGGTGAGTGGATCGAGCCGCTGTTTCTCGTCTATGGCGTGTGTTCAAGTTGAGCGGGCGCCGCTGCCTTCTCGTGGGAGCGGGACGTAGGCGCGACATCGGCGCTGGTCTAAGGCTACGCGTCGTAGAGCGACCGTCTGCCGATGCGGATGCGGCAATCCCGCGGGCGCGGTAGTTTGACGGCATGAAGACGATCCGGGGCAATCTCAGCCTGGCGGCCACCGTGCTGCTTGTGTTGGCCGTGTTCGCCGTCTCGGCTGGCGCTGCCAACAGCAAGCCGAGGTACCCGCCGTGCACCAAGAAGGCGCTCAGCGCCGGTCTGAAGCGCGGATCGGCGCAGCCGAAGAACGCGAAGTTCGAGGGGTCGTTCGGATGCGCCGGCGGCTGGGCGTACTCGGGCGTCGTGGTCGGCGGTAAGAATGGCTTCGACGCGATTGCCGTTTATAAGGCCGAGAACGGCGTGTGGGTGGCCGTTGACCGTGCCAAGCCGTGCCGGACGCACGCGATCCCGAAGAAGATCTACAAGGGCGCTTGCACCACCAGCTGACGGACATCGAAGCCCGCCGGTGACCGGCCGTGACTCGCCTGCTCTTGAACGATGAGCTGCTTGATGCGCAGCTGGTGCGGGCTGTCGGTGTGGCCGGGTACGGTGGATCTGACCTGGGGGAATGTCTGGCGACGGCTCGCCGGATCGACGAGCGCGATCTCGACAGCTGGTTTGCGCAGTGGACCGCGACCGCGACCGCGGTCGCGCGGCTGGCTGAGGAGGAGACCGCGGCGGGCAGCCACACGTCGGCGCGGCTGGCATTTCTCAGGGCGTGCACGTATCACCGCACGGCCGGAGTGATGCTGCTCGGGGCGCCGCTGGATGGGCGGTTGGTGTCGGCCTACCGCGCTCAAGCGGACATGTTCGCTCGGGCCGCGGCGTTGATGGAGCTGCCCGTCGAGCGGATCGAGATCCCGTTCGGGGCCGGTACGCTGCCCGGCTACTTCTTCTGCGCGGCTGCTGATGGCCGCCGGCGCGCGACGGTGATCTTGACCGGGGGCTATGACGGGACGGTCGAGGAGCTGTACTTCGCCAACGGAGCCGCCGCGCTGGCTCGGGGCTACAACGTGCTCGCCTTCGATGGTCCCGGCCAAGGACGGCTCTTGACCGAGCGGCGGCAGGCAATCCGCGCCGACTGGGAGAACGTCATCACCCCGATCGTCGACTATGCGCTAGGCCGTGACGACGTCGACGGCGAGCGAATCGCCCTGATCGGCCTCAGCCTGGGAGCCCACCTCGCCCCCCGGGCAGCCAGTCAGGAGCACCGTCTGGCCGCCTGCGTGGCTGACTGCGGTGCCTATGACCTGTACGCGGCGTTCCTCGACAGGTTGCCCGCGCCACTCGCCAACCCGAGAGTGATCAATCGCCGGCGCGTGCGCCTCGCTCTGGCCCGGCTCCTCGAGCGTGTAGCTGCAAAGCCGACCGCGGGATGGGCACTGCGACGCGGAATGCTTGTCCACGGTGTTGACGATCCGCTGGCCTACGTCGACGCGCTACGCGAGTTCACCCTCAAAGACCGGGCTGCACAGATCAGATGCCCGACCTGGGTATGCAGCGCCGAGCGCGATGACATCAGCGCCTCAGCGCCGCAGCTGGTCGATGCCCTCACCTGCGAGAAGACCCACGTGCGCTTCACCGCCGCTGAGGGCGCCGATGATCACTGCGAGCAAGCCGCCCGAGCGCTCTACCATGCCCGCTCGTTCGCGTGGCTGGACGACCGGCTGCGGCCCCGCCAGGCGACCTAGCCCAATCGCCGCGATGGCCCTCAGCGCCGACGAGATGGCCGCTCCCACCCGAGTCCCGTCGGGAGCCGGCGCACCATTTCAGACGTACCGGCCAAGCCGTCGCGCGCGAGCGGATCGGCTCACCGCGAGACGACCGATATACGACGATATCGATCGCCGGCGCGGGCACCCGCTTTTCAACTGCGGCGCGTACGTTGTGCTCCACGCGATCAGATCTGCTGCGCGCGGACACCAGGTGCCCGACCTCTATTGCAGGCGCCGGAGTGTCGTGTCTATCTCGGTGGTGAGGAGGTAGAGGTCGAGTTGGTCGGGCTCGTCCGGATCGAACGGGTGAAAGCCCAGTCGTTCCCACCAGGTGCGAGCTCTGTCGGTGAGCGCGGTCACGACGACGGCTCGGCATGCCGCCTTCTGGTTGAGTTCTACGACGGTGGCAAGCACGTGGGTGACTAGGGCCGTCCCGATCCCCAGGCGCGAGTGTCGGTGGTCGACCGCGAGCCGGCCGAGCAGCAACGCCGGGACGGGGTCAGGAGAGCCCTTGGCGAGCACCCCTGGGGCCGCTGAGCGATCGATGCCGGTCATCGCGATGCTCGCGTATGCCACCACGACATTGTTGGCGTCGGCGATGACCCAAGTGGCGGCGGTGTCGCGGCGGCGGTTCTGGCCGGCGTAGCGCCGCAGCCACTCATCGAGCACGGGCTCGCCGCCATTGAACTGCTCGCGGTCGTGTCGGCTCGCGTCGAGGAGCGCGGGGCGGCGCAGCTCAGTCAAGCCAGCTGAACTTGCGCTTGCGTCGCAGCGCCTTCGCGAGGCGGTCGTTGACCTGTGCGGGCCGCTCGAGTGCCTCGGTAAACGCGGACGCAGCGTCTGCTGAGAGCCTGATGCTTGAGCGCTCCGCGAGGACCTCCTCCGCCTTGGATGCCGCGGCCTGGACCACGAACGCGGACATGTTCAGATGCGATGCGGCAGCCGCTCGCTCCAGCAGGGCCTTCTCGGACGGGTCGACGCGGATCTGCAGGCGTTCTTCCTTGGTCGTTGACATGTACTCACGATGGCAGTACAGCATGGGTTTGTCAAGCTATCCAACGACCCCACCCGCGGCGCGATCCTGGTGCGCCGCTCAGGGCGGTCCGTGTGTGCCACATGCGACCGCGCGCGTGAGCAGCAGCTCGCGCTCACGCCGGTTCCCGCACAGGTCCGCTGCGCGCTCGAACTCCTCGCGGGCCTCCGCCAGGCGCCCCAGGCGCACGAGGACGTCGCCGCGTACGCTGGGCAGTAGGTGGTAGCCACGCAGCGCGGGCTCTGCGGCGAGCGCATCGATGAGCTCGAGCCCGGACTCGGGGCCGAACGCCATGCTCACGGCCACCGCGCGGTTGAGCTCCACCACTGGGGAGCCGGTGAGGGCCGCCAGGGCGTCGTACAGCGCGACGATCCGCGGCCAGTCGGTTTCCTCGACGCTCCGGGCGCGCGCGTGGCAGGCGGCGATCGCGGCCTGCAGCGTGTACGGGCCCAGTGCGCCGCTGAGCTCCTCAGCGCGCCGCAGCCCAGCCAGGCCACGCTGCACGAGCAGATGGTCCCAGCGCGTGCGGTCCTGATCGGCGAGCAGCACCGGCTCCCCGTGCGGCCCGACCCGCGCGCGCAACCGCGACGCCTGGAGCTCCATCAGGGCCAGCAGGCCGTGGACCTCGCCCTCGCGGGGCATCAGCGCTGCGAGGATCCTGCCGAGACGCAGGGCGTCGGCGCACAGAGCCGGACGGATCCAGTGCTCGCCGGCGCTCGCCGCGTAGCCCTCGTTGAACACCAGGTAGATCACCTCGAGCACCGCCGACAGACGCTCGGCCAGCGCGTCGCGGCCGGGGACCTCAAACGGCACGCGCGCCTCGCCGAGCGTGCGCTTGGCGCGTACGATGCGCTGCGCGACCGTGCCCTCGGAGACGAGAAACGCACGCGCGATCTCCGGCGTCGACAGGCCGCCGAGCAGACGCAGCGTCAGCGCCACGCGCGCCTCGCGGGACAACACCGGATGGCACGTCATGAAGATCAGCCGCAGGACGTCGTCGGGAACGTCCTCGACCTGCGCGGCCAGGTCGGGCCGGTCGAGCTGCTCCAGGGTTTCGAGCTCGCGGGCGATCAGCTCGCGCTTGCGCTCGAGCGTGACGCGCCGGCGTAGCGCATCGATGCCCCGGCGCTTGGCGGTGGCCATCAGCCATGCGCCCGGCTTGTCCGGGATCCCCGACTCAGGCCACTGCTCGAGCGCGGCGACGAACGCGTCCTGGGCCAGGTCCTCGGCCACCGCCACGTCGCGCACGATGCGAGTCAGCCCGGCTATCAACCGGGCCGACTCGATCCGCCACACGGCGTCGATCGCGCGATGGGTGGCCGACGGGCTCACGGGTGGGCGGGCCTAATTCTGGGCGGCCTGCTCGCGCAGCCGCTCGTTGGCCTCGCGCAGCTCCGGCGTCAGCTGCTCGCCGAAGTCCTCCGCCTCGAAGATCTGGCGCAGCTCGATCTCGACACCGCCGCCGAACGGCGCGCGCTTGAGCCACTCGATCGCCTCCTCGCGCGACGCGCACTCCCACACCCAGTAGCCCGCAACGAGCTCCTTGGCCTCGGTGAAGGGACCATCGATGACGGTGCGCTCGCTGCCGTCGAAGCGGACCTTCGCCCCCCTGGAAGTCGGGTGCAAGCCCTCGCCGGCCAGCATCACGCCCGACCTCGCCAGCTCTTCGTTGTACTTCGTCATCTCCCCCAGCGCCTCCGTGCTGGGCATCACGCCCGCCTCGGACTCGGCACTCCCAGGGACCAGAACCATGAAACGCATATCTATCTCCTCGCGGTCGGATGCAGTGGCTTTTACCCGCACGTCGAACGAGCCCCACCGAAATCGACACCCCCGCCATTTTTTTGTAACGCGCCGGCCACGGCCGGTGTACCTCAAGCGTGGAGCCAGCCAGCCATCCGCCCGCCCTCGACCTCGCCCGCTTTCGCGAGCGCTCGCTGCAGCGCGGCGTGAACCCGCTCTTCTACCGCTTCATCCGCCTGCTGTTCGTGCCGTTCTTCCTCGTGTACTTCCGCATGCAGCGCATCGGGCGTGAGCACCTGCCGCGCAGCGGGCCGCTGCTGCTCGCCTCCAACCACCGCAGCTTCCTCGACCCGTTCGTCATCGGCACGCTCGTCCGCCGGCCCGTCTACTACATGGCCAAGCGCGAGCTGTTCGAGAAGCGCTGGCAGGCGATCGCGTTGAACGCCCTGGGCGCCTTCCCCGTCGATCGTGGCGCCGGCGACAACGACGCGATGGACACGGCGCGGGCGATCCTCGCGCGCGGGGACTGCGTGGTGGTGTTCCCCGAGGGCACGCGCGTGCGCCCTGGGCCGCTCGCTGACCCCAAACGCGGCATCGGGCGCCTGGCGCTCGAAACCGGCGCGCCCGTCGCGCCCGTCGCGGTCTGCGGCAGCGACGCCGTGCGCCGGGGCTGGCGCGTACGCCCGCGCAAGGTCCGCCTGCGCGTCGGCCCGCCCTTGCGCTACCCGCTCGTCGAGCGCTGCTCACCGGCGCTCGCCGGGGCGGTCACCGAGCGCATCTGGGCATGCGTGCGCCTGCAATGGGAGTGGCTTGGCGGCGCCGGCGACGCCAGCCCGGTCACGGCCGAGCAGGCGTCCACGCGCGAGATGTCGCGCGCCGCGTGAGTCGAGCGGTGGGCCTTGGCTCGGGCGTGGGGATAGGGTGCGATGAGTGAGCGAGGAGGTCGGCCACAAGCGCAAGGCGCAGCTGGACGCGGAGTTCTCCGAGCTCTACCGCACGCACCTGCGCGACGTCTACAGCTACGCCTACTATCGCGTCGGCGACCATCACGACGCCGAGGACTTGACCGAGCAGACCTTCTTGCAGGCCTACCGCCACTTCGAGCGCGCGCAGCGCGAATCCAACGGGCGACCGCTGCGGCCGTGGCTGATCCGCATCGCGCACAACCTCGCCGCCAACCTGTATCGCGATCGCTCGCGCAAGCCCGTCTCGCCGATCGACGACACCACCGCGCTGACGGCCGCGCACACGACCGAGCAGCTGGTGGAGGGCCGCGACGAGCTCAGCCGCGTGCTCGACGGCGTGCAGCTGCTGCCCGACGACCGCCGCGAGGCGCTGATCATGCGCTTTGCGCTCGGCATGGACAACCGCGAGATCGCGCGTGCGCTCGGGCGCTCCGACGGAGCAACCAAGGTGTTGATTCATCGCGCGATCAAGCAGCTGGAGGAGCTCGTCCATGACTGAGGCCGCACCCAACTTCGAGGGCTTGCTGCGCGAAGCGCTCGCGCCCGTCGAGCCGCCCGCGGATCTCGTCGAGCGCCTCGAGGGGGCGCTCACCAGCATCACCGAGCTGGCCGCCGACGAGCTCGAGGCGTGGGAGCTGTCGGCCATGCGCGACCCGCGCAACTGGGTGCGTCCCGCCACCGCGCTCGTGGTCGGCGGCGCCGCCGGCACCGCGCTCGTGCTGCTGCGGGCGCGCCGGCGCGCCGGCGCCGGCGGCGCCGCTGCGAGCCTCGACGGCGTGCGCGAAGCCGCCGAGCGCGCGGTCGCGGACCTCAGCCGTGAGACGCGCAAGCTGCTCGGCGATCGCTGACGAACACCTGCCCGCGGCTTGGCGCGCCTGCGCTCCAGCTACGCTCTGACTGCCCACATGGCCACCTGCTACCGCCACCCCTCGCGTGAGACGGGGGTTTCCTGTTCCAACTGCGGGCGGCCGATCTGCCCCGACTGCATGACCACCACGCCGGTGGGCATGCGCTGCCCGGAGTGCGCCAAACAGCGCACCAAAGTCGTGCGCATGCGCGAGCTCGCGAAAATCCCGCGCGTCACGTACACGTTGATCGCCGTCAACGTGCTCGTGTTCCTCACCGAGCAGGGCCAGTTCACGCTCGCCGGCTCCACCATCCACGGGTCGGTCGTCGATGAAGGCTTTCTCTTCCGCGAAGCGCTCGCGCACCCACACGACCAGTACTGGCGGCTCTTCACCAGCGCCTTCATCCACGAGAACCTGCTGCACATCGGCTTCAACATGTACCTGCTGTACCTGCTCGGGCTGATGCTCGAGCCGGCCATCGGCTCGGTGCGCTTCGCCGTCATCTACTTCGCCGCCCTGTTCACCGGCGCCTTCGGGGTCGTGTTCTCGACCGCCACCGCCAGCCTCGGCGCCTCCGGCGCGATCTTCGGGCTGATGGGCGCAGCCGTCGTCGAGCTGCGCGCGCGCGGGCTCAGCGTGCGGGAGTCGGGCATCGGCGGGCTGATCGTGATCAACCTCGTCTTCAGCTTCCTCGTGCCGAACATCGCCATCGGCGATCACATCGGCGGGCTGATCGGCGGCTTCATCGCGGGCTACTTCATCCGCACCGCCGACGAACGTCGGGCGCCCGCGCTCGGGATCGCCGCCTGCGTGCTGCTGTCCGCCGCCGCCGTCGCCGGCGCGATCGCCGTCTCCGGCGCCACCGGCAGCGGCTTCGCCTGACGGCCTGCCGGGGCAGGTCTTGCAGGCCCTACGCCACAGCCAGCTCCAGCACCACCGCGCCCGCCGGCGCCTGCGCGAAGCGCTCCGGGTGAAGCACGTGCGCCATCAGCTCCAGGCCGTCGATCAGCCGCGGCCCCGGACGGGAGAAGTACGCGGAGGCGTTCACCGCCACGATCCGCGCAGCGCCCAGCCCCGCGAGCTCGCTCGCGTACGCGCGCGCCTCCGCGTGCGCACGCGTCTCCTCGTAACCGCACGGCATCACCACCACAACCTCCGGCGCCGCCGCCGCGAGCGCCTCCCAGCCGACCGCCTCCGACGGTTCGCCCGGCAGGCCGAGCACGTCCTCGCCGCCCGCCAGCTCGATCAGCTGCGGCGTCCAGTGGCCGGCGACGTACACCGGGTCAAGCCACTCGATCGCCGCCACCCGCGGGCGCCGCAGCCCGCGTACGCCGAGCTTCACCCGGTCGATGCGCGCCGCCGCCGAGCGCACCAGCTCGACCCCCTGCGCGCGGCGGGCGGTCGCCCGCGCGAGCGTGCGCACGTCGCCCAGCGTCTCGCCCAGCGTGTGCGGGTCCAGCGCGATCACCCGCGGGGAGCCCGGCAGCGTGCGCGCGAGCGCCGCGACCTCGTCGTAGGAGACCGCGCACACCGGGCACAGCGCCTGCGTGACGATCAGCTCCGGCTCCAGCTCCGCCAGCGCGTCGCGGTCGAGCGCGTAGATCGCCTCGCCCGCCAGCGTGCGCTCGCGCACCGCCGCGTCGATCGCCGCCGCGGCGCCCCGGCCGCAGGCCGTGGTCAGCCCCTCGGGCAGCACGTCGCGCGTCACATGGGGAAGCTGCTGCGCCGCGGGCGGATGGTCGCACTCGTGCGTCACGCCCACCACCTCCGCGCCCGCGCCCAGCGCGAACAGCAGCTCCGTCGCGTGCGGGACGAGGCTCACGATGCGCATCCGCTGACTGTACGCGCCCGCGGTAGGCGCCCGCGGCGTTCGCTTCGAGTGAGAGACGGGTAAGCTCGCAAACGATGGCACTCACCGACGCCGAGATCACGCAGCGGCTGGCGGGCGCCGGGCACTGGCAGCGTCAGGGCGACGCGATCGTGCGCGAGCTCCAGCTCGCCGACTTCGCCGCCGCGATCGCGCTCGTCAACCGGGTGGCCGACCTGGCAGAGGACGCCAACCACCACCCCGACATCCTCGTGCACGGCTGGAACAAGGTGCGTCTCACGCTCTCCACGCACTCCCAGGGCGCCCTCACCGATGCCGACTTCGCGCTCGCCCGCCAGATCGACGCGATCGCGTAGGCCGACCAGCGGGCTTGCTACCGTTGACGCGTCCAGCACCCGATGAACGACGACGAAGAACTTCCTCGAAGTAGTCACGCCCGAGCGGGCAGCGTTTATCGGGGTGCCGCCCGCCCCGCCGGGTGCAGCCGCGGCGGTGGCCGCCGGCGCGACGCGGGGATCGCCGGTCGCCCGTGAACGGGCTGAAGCTCATCATCACGGCGCTGCTGATCGCCGTAAACGCGTTCTTCGTGATCGCCGAGTACGCGCTCGTGCGCTCGCGCCGGGCGCGGCTGGAAGTCCTGCGCGAGGAGGGCGCCCGCGGCGCCGCGCTCGCGCTCACGCAGGTCGGCGATGTCAACGAGTACATCTCCGCCGTGCAGATCGGCGTCACGCTCACCTCCATCGGCATCGGCGCGCTGGGCGAGCCCGCGCTCGCCGCCATCCTCAAGCCGCCGCTGGGCGAAGTGCTCGGCCACGGCGCCGCCGTCGTGCTCGCCGTGATCATCGCCTTCCTGTTCATCTCCTGCGCCCAGCTGATCGCCGGCGAGATGGTGCCCAAGTTCTACGCCATCGACCGCGCCGAGGCGGTCGCGCGGCGCGTCGCGCGACCGCTGCAGGCGTTCAGCACGCTGTTCCGCCCGTCGATCCTCGCGCTCACCGCCGTCGCCGACCGCATCCTGCGGCTGCTCGGCGTGGACATGAACTACGAGCGGCGCAGCGGCTCCACCGACGAGCTCAAGCTGTTGATCGCCGAGTCCGAGGCCGGCGGGCAGATCGACCGCGGCGAGGCGGGGATGCTGACCGGCGTCTTCCACCTGCACGAGCAGGAGGCGCGCCAGGTGATGACGCCGATTCCCGCCGTCGTCACCATCGACGCCTCCGAGGACGTCGAGACGGCGCTGGCGCTGTGCGTCTCCAGCGGCCACACGCGCCTGCTCGTCACCGAGGAACACGACCGCGATCGCGTGCGCGGGCTCGTGCACGTCAGCGCGCTCGCCGGCCAGCTGATGCGCGAGGGGCCCAAGGCCTCGCTGCAGTCGCTGATCACCGAGGCGCCGATCGTGCCCGAGACCAAGCCGCTCGACGACCTGCTCGCCGATCTGCAGCGCCAGCGCAGCTCGATGGCGGTCGTCGTCGACGAGTACGGCCGCGTGGTCGGCGTGGTCACCATCGAGGACATCATCGAGGAGGTCGTCGGCGAGATCACCGACGAGACCGACCCCACGGCCGGGGAGGTCCGCCGGCTGGCCAACGGCGACTGGTTCGTGCGCGGCCACGTCGCCATCACCGACCTCGCGGACTACGGGCTCGAGCTGCCGGTCGACACCGACGCCTACAACTCCATCGGCGGCTTCGTCTTCGCCGAGCTCGGGCGCCTGCCGCGCCGCGGCGACACCGTCAACGCCGACGGCTACTCGATCCGCGTGGAGTCCGTGCGCGCCAACCGCATCGAGGCCGTGCGCATCCGCGAACGCCGTCCGGCGCCGCCAAGCCAGGCACGCTCGTCAGAGGACTGATCCCTTAAACACGTCCGGCCCGCGGGGGGAGCGGACCGGATCGTGCGCACTGGGAGGAGGCGGGTGTGCGATGCGACGTTTGACGTCGCACTAGCAAAGTATCGCGAAGTTGATGAACTGCAGCTAAAACTTGCCTGTGGGCGGATAAATTCTCGCGAAGATCCGCGCGCGAGCACGCTGCGAGGAGCCGCTCAGTAGCTGTGGATGCCCCGCCCGCTCTTGCGCCCCAGCGCGCCTTCCGCGACCAGCTCCTGTACGCGCGGCGGCACCGTCTCGCCGATCGTCTCGCCGATCGCCTTCGCCACGTCCAGCCCCACGAGGTCCAGCAGCGCCAGCGGCCCCATCGGGTGCCCGGCGCCCAGGCGCATGCACGTGTCCACGTCCGTCGGGTCCATGCCCGTCTCTTCCACCAGGCGCACCGCGCCGAACAGGTACGGAAACAACAGCCGGTTGACCACGAACCCCGGCACGTCCGGGACTTCCACCGGCGTCTTCTCGATGTCCTCGCACAACGCCAGCGCCTGCGCGCGCGTCTGCGCGCTGGCCGCGCTCGGGAAGATCAGCTCCACCAGCTGCATCCTCGTCACCGGGTTGAACACGTGCAGGCCGACGAAGCGCTCCGGGCGCCCGCTCGCCTGCGCCAGGCGCTCGACCGACAGCGAGGAGGTCGTGCTCGCGAGGATCGCCTGCGGCGCCAGGATCGCGTTCAGTTCGCCCAGCAGACGGGCCTTCACGTCGTGGTCCTCGACCACCGCCTCCACCACAAACGTCATCGGCGCGAGCTCCCGCGGGTCGGTGACGATCTGCACGTGCTCGGGGTCCACCTCCGCGTGCAGTCGGCTGAGCGTCTTTTCCACCGTCGCGCGCGCGCGGTCTGCCGAGCTCTCGGAACGCGCCAGCAGCAGCACCGGCCCGTGGTGGGCGGCGGTCGCGGCCAGGCCGCAGGCGATCGCGCCGCTGCCAGCTATCGCTAGGCGTTTGTCCACGTGTCTCCTCTCCGATCGTGCCAGGCTCGCATCCTGGCTGACTGACCAGTCAATCGAGGGACGCGATAAAGTGCTTGTGCAGGGTCCGGCATCTTATGCACACGCGGGTGGGCGGGCCTTCAACCGGCGCGGCTGAGTGGATCGGGGTGCTCGACCCCATCGAACTTAACGCTTCCCAACACTCCAGGAGGACTTACGACATGAGGGCACCAGAGGGCCGCGAAGTCGTGATCGTCGAGGCTGTGCGCACGCCGATCGGTCGCGGACACAAGGAAAAGGGCTACTACAAGGACACCCACCCCAACACGCTGCTCGGGGCGTGCTACAGCGAGGTCACCAAACGCGCCGGCATCGACGCCGATCAGGTCGAGGACGTGATCGCCGGGTGCGTCTCGCAATTCGGCGAGCAGGGCCTGAACGTCGCGCGCAACGCGTGGCTGCAGGAGGGCCTGCCGATCGAGACTCCCGGCACGACCGTCGATCGCCAGTGCGGCTCCGCCCAGCAGGCGGTCAACTTCGCCGCCGGCTTGATCGCCGCCGGCGTCCACGACGCGATGATCGGCTCCGGCGTCGAGCACATGGGCCACCTGCCGTTCGCCGCCGTCGCCCAGACCCAACAGGAGTTCGGCGTCGCGTTCCCGCCCGAGCTGATGGCCAAGCACAACATCGTCGGCCAGGGGCTCGGCGCGGAGATGATCGCCGACCAGTGGGAGATCCCCCGCTCGGAGCTCGACGAGCTCGCCGTGCGCTCGCACCGCCTCGCCCACCAGGCCACCGAGGAGGGCCGCTTCGAGCGCGAGATGGTGCCGATCACCGTGGGTGGCGACACGTACGTCACCGACCAGGGCATCCGCCCCGACACCAACCTCGAGGCGCTCTCGCAGCTGAAGCCCGCGTTCAAGCCCGACGGCAAGATCACCGCCGGCAACGCCTCGCAGATCTCCGACGGCGCCGCCGCCGTGCTGCTGATGTCCGCCGAGAAGGCCAAGGCGCTCGGCCTGGAGCCGCGCGCGCGCATCGTCGACCAGACCACCGTCGGCTGCGACCCCGTGAAAATGCTCGAGGGCCCGATCCCCGCCACGCGCAAAATCCTCGCGCGCAACGGCATGCAGATCGGCGACATCGACCTGATCGAGATCAACGAGGCGTTCGCCCCCGTCGTCGCCGCCTGGCGGCGCGAGCTCGAGCCGGACATGGACCGCGTGAACGTCAACGGCGGCGCCATGGCGCTCGGGCACCCGCTCGGCTCCACCGGTGCGCGGCTGATCACCACGCTGCTGCACGAGCTCGAGCGCTCCGACAAGGAAGTCGGGTTCGTGACCATGTGCTGCGGCGGCGGGCTGGGCACCGCCACGCTGATTCAGCGGGTCTGACGCGCGATAGCCGGCGCGAGGCGGCGTCCTCGATCGCTCGTGTGCGGAGCACACTTCGCTCACTGCGTCCTTGCCTCGCTTGGCTCTCGCACGTCATACCGGCGGCAGTTCTGATCGCGCGCGTTTGACGTTTCATGGGGCCGGCCTTCGGGCCGGCCTCGCGTCGCGGGCCGCGCAGAGAGGTGGCCACCGGGCCGCACGCATGTATGAGGCGTGCTTGATCGCGCAAGGGGGGATGGCGATCAGCCCGATGACCGTGCGAGACGGTAGTTAGGATCGGCGGAACTCCCAATCCCCCGTACGTGGGATTGTCGGCCGGCAGGCCGTCGTCCACAGCCCGGCGGCCTGCCGGCCGTCAGTCGCTCGGCCCGCTCGCGCCGGTCCAGTCCACCGTCACCGGCGCCAGCGCCAGCAGCGCCGTCCACGTGGCCGCTTCCACTACGCCGCTCGGCGCGATGCCGTGGGCCGTCTGGAAGGCCTCCACGTCGGCCAGCGTCTGCGCCCCGAAGATGCCCGTGATTTCCTGGGTGGGGATCGCGCTGGCCAGGTGCTCCTGCATCCACAAGACCGCGTCGTCGTGGTTGCCTTTGCTCAGTTCCGGCCAGCTGGTGTTGGGGGTGACGCTCGTCAGCGGCGCCAGCGGTGCGGCCAGCGTGCTCCACTGGCTGGCACCCGTTTCCTGCCAGTCCCAGAAGGAGGTGCCCGTCGCGCCGTAGTCGACGGCCTCCTCGCGGAAGCGCAGCAGTTCTTCGGCCGACACGTTTTCGAAGGTCTGCCCCAGGGGATAGATCGGGCGGCCGTAGATGCGGTTGGCGATGTACGTGTTCGCGTACACCGTGTCCACCGACTGGCCGATGTCGTGCCAGTACATCTGCGGCAGGTTGAACTGCGCCCCACCGGGCCCGAGGAACACCGAGTAGGGGAACGAGGCGTGGTCCCAGTCGTAGGGGAACGAGGCCAGTCCGAGCGGGTAGTCCGGGCCGATCTTCGCGCGCAGGTCATCGAGATAGGTCTGGGCGGCCGCGTAGTGGCCTTCGTATTCGCCCTCCGCGTCGATCACCAGACAGTCCGCGCCGTCCGCCACCGCCTCGGCGCCAAGCGTCGCCTCGCCGACCGGTTCGCTGCCGTACACGTACTGCCACGCGCACACTTTCAGCCCGTTGGCGTGCAGTTCGGCGACCAGCTGGGGCGTGAACTGGCTCCAGAAGTTCGTCGGGCCGTCCGAGCTCTTGATGAACAGCGTGGTCACGCCCGCAGCGTGCGCCTGCGCGACGATCGACGCAAGGTTCCCGTGGTCGGAGGCGCTCAGATACCAGATCCACATGCCCTGGCCTTCAAACGCGCTCCCGCTCGGTGTGCCGTCGCCGGCAGCGGCGGCAGGCGGGCCGGGAGGTGGCGGCGGCGGATGCAGGGCATGCGCGTACACGTAGATCGGTCCGTACGAGCTCGTGTAGCGCCCGCCGCCCAGCAGGATCATGATGTGGCCCGTGTGGGCCGTCTTCGGCACCTCCACGAGCAGGCCGCCGCTCACCTGACGTAGGTGTGCGGCGGGCGCGACGCTGCTGATGCGGGCGCTGGGCGCCGCGTTGGGGGCTTTCGGGAAGATCACCTCCATGCCCGCTTTCAAGCCGACGCCCTGCAGCTCCAACGTGCCGTGCAGCGAGACCTGGTGCGGATTGCCGCTGCACGCGGCGTACGGCACGCAGTTGACGCTGGTGATGCGCACCGTCAACACGTGCAGCGAGGGTTTTGCCTTCGGCTGGGCCGCCCGCTTGGAGCTTGCTGCGCCGCCGGTCTTCGTGCCGGAGCTCGCGTCCGGCTTCGCGCTCGAGCTGCCACTGCCCGCCGACGTGCCGCCCGCCGGGTTCGCCGCGAGCGCCGAGCGCACGTGCGCGCCTAGCGCCACTGCAACCAGCAGTGCGACTGCTGCGGCGCGGGTGACTCTCGATCGCTTGTGGGCACTCGTGCTCGGCAAGACGTCGAACTCCTTCGCGCAGAAACCATCCCGGTCGAGTAGGCGAAAAGTGCGCCTGCGCGGCCCGACCGGCGGCCCCGACGTTATCGGCTATGGGCTCGCAAACCGCATGATGGCATGGAAGTTGCGCTCCTGCGCGTCAGCCCCATCGAAAACCCACCCGGCTGGGTGCGGGCGCGAGCGGGCTCGACGGCAGCCCCGCGGGCGGCTGCGGCAGGTTGAACGCGCTCGGCGCCACGTCATTGGGCGCATCTGCATGGAACAACGAAGCCAGATACTGGTTCTGCCCGCGGCCGACGCCCAGCTCGAACTGGCCGCCCCCGTAGTTGCCGATGCCGCGCTCGGCGCAGTAGTCGTAAGCGTCGAGCAGGTTGCGCAGGCCACCGAGGCGCGACGGCTTGACGTTGACCATCCGCGGCGGGTAGGGCAGCGCGTCGATGTCCGCGATCGAGTGGATCGTCGCGTCCCAGGAGAAGCGCGCGCGGTGCGGCGCGAGCACCGCGTCGGTCTCCGCCGTCAGCGCCGGGTCCTCGATCCACGCGTGCGGGAACGCCTCGGCAACGCGCCGGTAGAGCAGCGGGTCGGCCGGCTGGTCGACGATCGAGCCGGAGTAGTAGCCCTTGAAGTCCACCGAGTCCACCGCGCCCGTCGCCACCAGCTCTGCGATCAGCCGCTCGTCCCACGCGCTCGTCGGGTCGAGCTTGAAGCGCAGCCACGGGTACAGCGCGAGGCGACTGCGGACCGGCTCCAGCGTGGGCGGCTCGCCGAGGCGCAGCGACACCACGAAGCGCACCGGCTGTGGCTCGCGCCCGAGCGCGTCGTGCAGCGTCGTAGCCGCCTGGCGCAGCGCCAAATCGAGCGCCGCCGACTCGTACGCCCACGTGCGGTAGCGGAGCGAGACCTCGCGCCTGGGCGGCTGCGCAAACAGCTGCAGCTCCGCCAGGTGCGCGCTGAAGGACGCGAGCGTGAAATGCCCTGCGAGCGCCAGCGTGGGGCCCTCCGACTGCAGGATCTCGTGATCTACCGCGTCGTAGGTGACGTCCTCGCCCAGCCCTTCCTCGCCGCTGCCGCGCAGCCGGATGACGGTGCTCTTGCGCTCGATCTCGCTCGACACCTGCGCCTGCAGCCCCTCCAGCGCGTAGTCCTCGACCTCCAGCTCCAGCCCCGCAAGCAGCTCCCACGTGCTCACCTACCCGCCTCGCCTTCCAGGCGCGCGACCAGCTCGTCCAGCCGCAGCTCCTCGAGCGCCGCGCCCACCGCCTCCAGCTGGCCCGCGCACAGCTCGATCAGGCCCTTGCCCTCCTTCACCAGCGCGAGCGTCTCGTCCAGGCTCGCCTCGCCCGAGTCCAGCCGGCGGATGATCTCCTCGACGCGCGCCGAGGCCGCCTCGTAGCTGAGCGGCTCACCCACGCTCGCTCACCTCGGCGGCGAGCGAGCCGTCGGCGAAGCGCAGCGTCAGCTCGTGCTCCGCGCGCGCCTGCGCGGCGGTGAGGATCGGCTCGCCCTGGCGCGAGCTGGCGAGCACGTAGCCGCGTTCGAGCGTGCGCTGCGGATCGTGCCCGGCCAGCGCGAGCGCCAGCTGCTGGAGCTCGCGTGGACGGCGCTCGCGGCAGTCGCGCAGCGACGACGCCAGCTTGCGCTCGAGCACCAGCGCGCGGCGCGCGGTCACACGCTGCTCGCCGGCGCGGCGACGGCGTGCGCCCGCGCGCATCTCGCGCAGCTGCTGGTGCAGGCGCGTGCGCTGGCGCTCCAGGTGCGCCGACGGCGCGCGCGAGAGGCCTGCCAGCAGCCGCGCGCGCGTCAGCAGCGCGCGCCGGCCGTGGTCGCGCAGGCGCGTCGCCGCGGCGGCGTTCTGTGCCCGTGCGCGCGCGCAGTCCACGCCAACCGCCGCCTCCGCGGCGTGCGTGGGCGTCGAGCAGCTGACCGCCGCCACGTCGTCGAGCAGCGTGCGGTCGGTGTGATGTCCCACCGACGCGATCACCGGCACGCCCAGCAGCGCGACCGTGCGACACAGCGTCTCGTCGCAGAAGCACAGCAGGTCGGCCAGCGAGCCGCCGCCACGGGCGACGATCACCACGTCCACACCAGCCACGCTCACCAGCTCGCCGAGCGTGCGCACGATCGCGCTCGCCGCGTGGCGGTCCTGCACGGGGGCAAAGCCCCACACGATGCGGCCCGCCCAGCCGCGGCGCGCGAGCGCGGCGAGCAGGTCGTCGCGCGCCTTGCCGCCCTCCGCGGTGATCACGCCGATCGTGCGCGGCAGCGTCGGCAGCGCCAGGCGCTGCTGGCGCTCGAGCAGACCCTCGCTGTCGAGCTGCTTGCGCAGGCGCTCGATGCGCGCCAGCAGATCGCCCTCGCCGGCCAGGCGCAGGTCGAGCACGGCGAAGGAGAAGCCGGGGGAGGAGGTGGCGCTGCCGGGGTAGTAGTCACAGCCGCCCGCCACCACCACCTGCATGCCCTCCGTCGGCTCCCCCGCGCGCGCGACGATCGCCTCCCAGTCGGCGCGCCACACCGCGCATGGGATCGCGCCGGCGCTGTCGCGCAGCTCGAAGTACACGCGCGCACGCGACGGTCGCAGGTTGACGAGCTCGCCCACCAGCTGCACGCGCGCGAACGCGCGCAGCTTGGCGCGCAGCGCGGCCGCGTACTCGCCCACCGGGTACGGTCCCGGCAGGGCGCTGTCGGGTATGCCGCCGGCAGGCGGGGCGGGGTCGGCGGACACGGCCACTGAGGCGCAGGATAGGCGCTAGGATCGACGGCTATGCCGCGCGACGAGCTTACGTCCGACCTCTGAGCTCGCCGTGACCAAGCGCAACGTTCCTCGGCGTGGACGCTCGCGCAAGCGCAGGCCGAGCCCGCAGGCCGCGCCCGCGCAGGCCGCGCCGCACGCCGCCGGCGCGGGCCACGCGCCGCCGGCCCGCGCCTCGCAGCGACAGGTGGGCGTGTTCAGCGACCTGAAGGCCGCCGGGGAACGCCCGCCGCCACCTTGGCACCCACTGCCGTTGTCCGAGCTGTTGATCTTCGTCGGCCTGATCGGCGCGATCGTGGCCTGGATCCGTGGCTATCAGAGCAACGCGGCGCTACTGGGGGCGGGCATCGGGGCTGTCATCCTCGGCACCGTCGAGGTCTCGCTGCGCGAGCATTTGAGCGGCTTTCGCCCGCACACCGCGATGCTGGCGGTGATCCCGCCGATCGTCTTTCACTCGCTCGTCGTGCTGGCGCTGGCGGCGCTCATCCGCGCGCCGCGCTGGCTGAACTACGCGTTGCTGCCAATCGACCTCGCCCTGCTGGTGCTCGCCTACAAGCTGCTGCGGGCGCGCTACACCAGCGCTCGCCGCCAGCGCACCGCGCGGATCGCCCGCTGAGGCTCACGCTTCGGGGGTGGGGGTGAGTTGCAGCGAGGGCAGCGGACGCTCGCCCTCGGCGGCGCCCTCGCCGCGCGTCTCGCCTTCGATGCCGAGGCGCTGCAGGCGCGCGATCTCACGCTCGCCTTCCACGCGCGCGGGGTGATCGGCGGGCAGGTCCGCGATCAGGTTGGCGATGCGATTGCGCAGCTGCAGCGCGAAGTGCGGCGTCGAGGCGCCCATCAGCTGGCGCACGTCCTCCACGGTCACCTCGCCCGCGCTCTGCTTGCGGCTCAGCTGGGGGTCCTCGGCTTGGCTCACGTGATCCTCGTTCGCTTGGGGTGGTTGCTCATTCGCCTTCCGACGCCGACGGTTCTTCGGCCGGCTGCGCCCTGGGCACGATCTCCAGCATGGAGTCGATTTCCGCCTGCGTGATCGCAGAGATCGCCTGTTCGTCGCCGATCAGCCAGCCGTGATTGTAGGCGCCACGCACGGGCGGGAACTGTGTGCCCGCATACGCCGGCTGGATGTCCGCCAGGTAGTGGATGAGCGCGCTCGGGAGCTTCGTCGCGCTGTCCAGCAGCAGCAGCGGCCCATAGTCGCCCGTCGCCGACAGCAGCGCCGCAGCGGGGGCGTCGAACGGGCGTCCGGCGTTGGCGAACACCAGGCCGTGGCCTGGTTCTTTGACGCCCCAACCGAACGTGGCGCTGGTGTAGCGCGCGACTTCGATCGCGTTCTGCGCCGCTGCTTCCGCGGGCGCGACGGGCGTGCCGGCGGGGATCGCGCGGAGCGCACCCAGCCGCCGCAGCTCGTGCAGGACGCGGCGGCTGACGGCGGCGGCGTCGATCACGAAGATCGACGGACGGTGCAGCGCGGCCAGCGCGGCGCGCGTGGCGGCGCCTACGCGCGCCGCGCCGACGAGCAGGATCGGGGCGCCGCTCTCCGCGGCCAGCCCGGCGGCGGGCATGGCGAGCGTCGCGCTCGCGTCTTCGGCCAGCACGATCGCCTGCCGTGGAGCCTGCGCTCCGTCGAGCTTCGCTACAAGCTGCGCGAGCGCGGCAGCGGTGGCTGCCGGCGTGCCGGCGGGCAGCTGGTACGCGCGCTCGCCGGCGGGGAGCGGGGCGTGCGTGCCGATGCGGATCACCTGCGCGCCGCCCAGCGCACGCGCGCCGAGCGGGTGCATGGCTTCGAGCGTCTCGCGGCTCACCGGCGGGAGCGCTTCGCCTTCGCTGTACAGGATCGGCGCGTTCGTGGGGGCGCTCGCGAGCACCGACGCGCTCAGCGCCGCCGGCCAGTCGTGCTCGTCCACCAGCACCACGACGCTCGGCCGCGACGCCGCCGTCAGGCCTGGGTACACCGTGCGCGCGACGGCCGCCGCGTCATCGGCGACGGCAGCGCCCCCCAGGCGCGTGGTGTTGCGGGTGGCCACGCTCACCGCACCCTGGACGGCCACCGGCGCGAGCTTGCGCGTCGGCCCGGAGCCGGTCAGCGTGGCCGGCCCGCCCTTGCCGCAGCCTGCGAGGGCACCGGCGAGCGACAGGACAGCCAGCGTGGCCGGCAGGCGAGGGTGGGGGGCGACGCGCATGCGCATGACCCTAGCGGTCGCGCCCACGGCCCCGCCGCGGCGCAAAAAATGCGGCGTTTGCGGGAACAACGCGCCAGATCGCGTGCACCGTCCGCAACCGTCATTGCAATCTGTTAGCGTGCCCGCGCGAACGCCGAGTCTTTGACCAGGAGTCAAGGAACGGGGGACCCAAGTTGTTGGGGCGAATCCCGCGGCAAGACCGCGAGAAGCGCAGGCTCTTTTAGCGCTAGCCCGTCAGCTAACCCCGCAGGCCGACGAAAGAGGTTTCGCCCGTGTGGATGCGCAGCTGCGGTGCAGTTCTATGTAGCGTGACGATCCTGGCCGCCGGGGCTGCGCCCGCCCTCGCCAACGGAACGGGTGGCGTGGCCGTCACGACGTCCACCACCAGCACCACCGGCGCCGCCAGCAGCGGCGGAGCCGTCCCGACGACACCGACGACGCCCGCCGCGCCGGTCACGGCCAAGACGCCCAACATCGCCTACGACGGCCCCGTCTACGAGAAGACGGTCACCGGCGCGATCGTGCCCTACGTTCCCCCAGCGCCCGCCGGCGAAGGCAGCGCGACCGGTGGCGCCGCGGTGGCGGCAACCGCCGAAGGCAAGCCGGACCTGCTCGTGCCCGGCACGCTCGCGCACATCGTGGACGGCCTCGCCGCCGCGCCCGAGTCGGCGCCCGCCGCGGTCCAGGAGATCATCTGGGCGGGCAACCAGTTGATCGGCCTGCCATACATCTACGGCGGCGGCCACGACGCGTCGTTCATCTCACCCGGCTACGACTGCTCGGGCAGCGTCTCGTTCGCGCTGCACGGCGCCGACCTGCTCACCTCGCCCGAGGACTCCTCGGAATTCATGGGCTGGGGCGCGGGCGGCGTGGGCACGTGGGTGACGATCTTCTCCAACCCCGGTCACGCGTACATGACCGTCGCCGGCGTGCGGCTGGACACGAGCCCCGCGGATGACCCGTCCAACCTGCAGGGGCCGCGCTGGCGTCCGCTGCGCCAGTCCAACGCCGGCTACACGGTTCGCCACCCGATCGGGCTGTAATCGCGCCGGCGGTCGCTGCGCGCGTCGGGTTGCGATCGCGGTGCTCCAATGAGCCGCCGCGGTCGGCTACGCTAGACGTGTTGGCCGAGCTCAGGTCGGTCGCCCCTCAGAACGTAAATAGGAGGATCAGATGGCCGGCTTGACCGGGCGCATGTCTACCGTCGTGAAGGCGAAAGTCTCGAAGCTGCTCGACAAAGCCGAAGACCCGGCTGAGACGCTGGACTACAGCTACCAGAAGCAGGTCGAACAGCTGCAGAACGTCAAGAAGGGCATAGCCGACGTGGTGACCGCCAAGAAGCGCCTGCAGATGCAGGAGAGCTCGCTGCAGCAGAACGTCGTCAAGCTCGACACGCAGGCGCGCCAGGCGCTCGCGGCCGGCAACGAAGCGCTGGCGAAGACGGCGCTCGAACGCAAGAACGTCGCCCAGACCGAGCTGCAGACGCTCGACACGCAGGTAGCCGAACTCGAAGATCAGCAGCAGAAGCTGACCGACTCCGAGCAGAAGCTGCGGGCCAAGATCGAAGCCTTCCGCACCAAGAAGGAGGTCATCAAGGCGCAGTACTCGGCGGCCGAAGCCCAGGTGCGCATCTCCGAGGCGGCCACCGGCGTGGGCGAGCAGATGGCCGACGTGGGCCTAGCGATGCAGCGCGCCGTCGACAAGACCGAAAACATGCGCGCGCGGGCGGACGCCGTGCAGGAGCTCGAAGCGGCGGGCACGTTCGAAGACCTCACGCAGCTCGGCGGCGGCGAAGACGACATCGACCGCCAGCTCAAGCAGCTCTCCAGCGCGCCGGCCGTGGAAGACGACCTCGCGAAAATGAAGGCCGAACTCGGTGGCGGCGCCCCCGCGGCGCAGATCTCCGCTCCCGACGCGGGCGGCGGCGGGGAGGGCGCGTCCGCGGACGCCGGCCAGGCCGGCGAGAGCGGCCAGGCATGATCGTTCGCATCTCCGGCGAGGGCCAGTATCGCCTGGACGACGCCGACGCACAGCAGCTGAACGAGCTCGAGAACGGGGTCGTGGCGATCGTCGAAGGCGGCAGCGAAGACGGCTTCGTCGACGCGCTCGCGGCGACGCTCGACTACGTGCGTAGCCACGGCACGCCGCTGGGCGATGACGAGCTCGAGGGCTCCGACGTGATCCTCCCGCCCGCCGACCTCAGCTTCGCGGAAGCCGGCAAGGAATTCACCGGCGAGGGGCTGATCCCGGACTGACGTCGATCCCGGACTGACGTCTATTCGCGGACCGACGTCTACTACTTGCGCTTGTACTTGAAGCGGTCGTGCTTGCCGGTCGGGCTCGTGCCCGCGGCGGTCGTCACGGTCACGTCGACCTTGCCAACCGCGCCGGGCGGCGCTTCGGCCACGATCGTCGTCGACGAGGACACTTTGACTTCCTTCGCCGCGACCGTCCCGAACTTGACTTCCTCGGTGCCCTCGAAGCCCGTGCCGGTGATCGTCACCGGCGTGCCTCCGCTTGCAGGGCCGCTCGTGGGCGAGACGCCGGTGACGGTGGGCGGCGGTTCGGTGAACTGCGTGGGAACGCCATCCGGGGTGCCAAGCCCGGTCGGCCCATCGTAGCCGGGCTCGGCGTTGCAGAGATATTCGTTGGGCGCGCATTCGCTCGCGCCGCTGAAGGCGTCCCAGTTGAAGCCTTCGGTGACGTCGAACAGCGAGGAGGGGTCCCCGTAGAAGGCGTCGGCGCCGTGCGCGCGCTCCGCGGCGCTCGCGTGCGCCTCGATCCCCGCGACCAGCGGCGAGGCCACGCTCGTCCCGCCGTAGACTTCCCACTGGCCGTCGATCCGCACGGAGACGCCCGTTTCCACGGCGGCGTCGGCCGCGACGTCGTCGTCGGTGCGCGTGGAGCAGCCTGTGTCGGTCTGCCAACTGGGCTTGGGCTCGAACTTGGCGCAGCCACTGCCGGTAGCGGCAGGCAGTTCGGGTTCGTTCCACACCGTCTCGCGCCAGCCGCGCGGGGTGCTCGCAGCCTTGTGCAGCGCCGTGCCGCCGACCGCCACCACGTCGGGCGAGGCGGCGGGGAAATCGGTCTGCAGGTTGATGCCGAAATACGTGTCCTCGTAGCCGGCGTCGCCGGCGGCGGCAAAGATCATCACGCCGGCATGCTCGTAGTCTTCGTCGAACTGCGAGCAGCCCTTGCTCCCGCACAGTTCCTTGATCCGTTCGGGGTAGCCGTAGCTGTTGCTGACCTCCGTGGCGCCCAATCTGACGGCTGTGTCAACCGACGCGGCGAGGTCGGCGGGCATTTCGGTGGTGCCCTCGACGAGCAGGATGTGACATTCGGGGCACGCCGCCGAGACCATGTCCTCGTCCAGCGCAGCCTCGCCGTCCCATTCCGGTTCTTCCGCCGGGTAGTCGCGCTGTTCGCCCTGCTCGTTGACCTTCTCGAAGCAGCCGTTCTCTTCCGTGCACGCCGGCAGGCCGTACGTCGAGCGGTACTTGGCGAGGTCCGATTCCGCGTCCGGGTAGCCGTACGCGTCGATCAGCGCGACCGTCTGCCCCGTGGCGCCGCTCGTGGGGATCTCGTACGCCGCCTGCAGTTCCGCCGGGTCCAGGCCGCCGAGCTTGCCGCCGCCTTCCAGCAGGCGGTCGGTGCCGGGGAGCGCGAACCCGGCGGGCGTCGTGGCCGGCCGCGGCGCGACGATCGCATCGCATGCTCCTTCCGGGCACGCCCAGCGCGGGCGCGTCGTCGCCCGGTTCGCCGCCAGCACGCGCTTGTGCAGGTGCAGCTTGCCCCGCGCCTGGGGCGCGCCTGTGGCGGCGTCGGCGTTGCTGGAGCCAAGCCCGAGCGCGACCGCCGCGCACGCGCTCGCCAACAGCGGCGCGAGCGCCGGCAGCTTCCCTCCTCCGCCCGTCGTGGGCCGCACCGGTCCCATGTGCGGCCCAGCCTAGCGTGCGCTCAGGGTTGACACCAGGGGCGCACGGCCGATCCCGTGCCGGTTACGCGGCGAGGGTGAATTGGGCGACGAGGTTTTGCAGTTGGTCGGCGCTGTAGGCGAGCGACTGGGCTGAGCCGGCGATCTCTTGTGCGGAGGCGCTGGTTTGCTGTGTGGAGGCTGAGACTTGCTCGGTGGAGGCGGAGGTCTCCTCCGCCACGGAGGCGACCTCAGTGGTGGCGTTGACGACGGCGGCGATCCTGGATGCCATCTCGTCGACCTGCACGCCGATCGTCTCGAACGCCTCGCGTGCCTGCTCGACGACGCTGGCGCCGTCTTCGGTGCGCTTGACGCCCACTTCGACCACGGACACCGTTTTCTGGGTCTCGGCCTGGATGTCCTCGATCAGCTGGGCGATCTGCATGGCGGCGTCCTGGGAGCCTTCGGCGAGCCTGCGCACCTCTTCGGCGACGACCGCGAAGCCGCGGCCCTGCTCGCCGGCGCGCGCCGCCTCGATGGCTGCGTTGAGCGCCAGCAGGTTCGTCTGCGAGGCGATCCCGGTGATCGTCTCGACGATTCCGCCGATCTGCTCGGATTTCTCGGCCAGGCCGCGGGCGGCGTCCTTGACCGAGTCGGTGGACTCGCGCACGCCTTCCATCGCCGTGGAGGCCTGGCGCGCCGCCGCGACGCCCTGTTCGGCGACCTCGCGTGAGGCGTCCGCCCGCGAGGAGGTCTCCTGCGCGGAGGTGCGAGCCTCGTCGACCATCTTCACCTGGCGCTCGGCGCCGACCGCGACGCTGGAGACGGCGGTCGCGATCTCGCTGACCGCGCGGCCGGCCTCCTCGGAGGTCGATGCCATCTGCTGCGAGGCGGCTGACACGCTGGTGGAGGTCTCGCTGATTTCGGTGAGCATGCCGGCGAGCTTGCCCTGCATCTCGCCATAGCCGCTGATCGCCGCCTGGGCGCTGGAGAGCATCGCGTTGAAGATCTCCGCCAGCCGGCCGGCGCTACGCCCGTTCTGCGCGGACAGCGGCGTGGCCTGCGCGGTGACGTTCACCGTCAAGTCACCAGCCGCCATCGCCTCCAGACCGTGGTGCAAATCCGACAGGCCATGCGCCTGCAACGAGCGCATCCCCTCCACCAGACCATCGAGGCACGAACTATCGCCCAGCTCGGTGCGCAGCTGCTCGCGCATCTGCTCGTAGCTGGCGACGGACGCCTGCAGCCGGCCGAGCATCGCGTCGAAGGTGCGGCCCAGCTCGCCGATCTCGTCGCTGCGCGTGCTCTGCATCGGCGCGGTGTCGACGCTCACGGCTGCCGTCAGCTCGCCGCCGGCGATCGCCTCCAGCCCGCCGCGCAGCTCGTCGAGCGAGCGCTCGTCGAGTTCGCGCAGCCGCTTGCCCACGCCGGTCAAGCCGCCGACGATTCCCTGTGAGAGCAGCCAGCCGACGGCCAGCGCCGCGATCGCCACGAGCAGCGCGATGACCAGCACGATCACGGTGCGCGAGGTGGTTGCCGAGCTCGCGTCGCTGTTGGCCTCGTGCTCGCGCAGTTCGGCATAGCTGTCGAGAGCCTTGGAGAGGGCGTCGGAGGCTTCGTTGGCGGGTCCGTTGGCGAAGCTCACCAGCGCGGGCGTGACGCCGTGGGGGGCGAGTTCGTCGAGTCGCTTGTCGATCGTCTTCCACTTGGCGTACGCCGCCTGCACCTGGGCACGCGCCTTGCGGTCGGCGGCGGAGGTGGCGCCCGCTTCGAGCTTGCGCAGCAGGCCACGGAAGGTCGCGATGTCTTCCTGGTGGTTTGCTAGTTCCTTGCCGGCGGACAGCGTGTTCGCGAGCTGGGAGCCGCGCATGTCGCGGCCGGCCGACGCTGCTTCCTGGGCGAGCGTCGAAGCGCCGTAGCCGGTGCGGACGGTGTCCGCGACGGACGAGATCCCGGTGATCGCGATCACCAGCGCCACGGCGAACGCCACGATCACGCCGATGAAGCCCACGAGCAGCTGGTTACGCACAGATGAGGCGATGAAACGCTTGACGAACATGGGATCTCTTTCCGATTGACAGGCAGTAGCTACTGACCGTTTGTCACAGTCGAGGTGGCTCTTTCCGGGTTTTCACTCTTCACACATCTGATCGATCGATTTTCACGCTACTTGAGCGTGTTTTTCCGCAAGCTGGCAGGTGCTCACGCCAGCACTTTGCTGACCGCGTCGAGCACACGCTCGGCCTGGAACGGCTTCACGATGAAGTCCTTGGCCCCCAGCCGGATCGCCTCCAGCACCTTGTCTTCGGCGCCGAGCGCCGAGCACATGATCACCTTGGCGGCGGGGTCGGAGGCGAGGATTTCACGCAGCGCGTGCAGGCCGTCGGCCTCGGGCATGGTGATGTCCAGCGTCGTCAGATCGGGGTGGAACTGCTGAAAGCGAGTGACCGCCTCGTTGCCGTTGGCGGCTTCACCGACTATCTCGTGACCGCCGGTGGTGAGGGCGTCGCTGAGCACCTTGCGCATGAAGGCGGCATCGTCTACTACAAGAATGCGGGCCATTGTCATGTCCCTCCTATCGGGGTGAGGTAGTCGGCGGGGTTGACGTCGAGTACGTGGTCGATGCGGACCGCCCAGTCGTTCGGGTCGATCAGCAGCAATTCGCCCGTTGCAAATCGCTGACCGTTCACGCACAGGTCGATGGGATCGTGCGCGGTGCGATTGAGCTCGATCACCTCGCCCGGCAGGGGCGCCGCGAGCCGCTTGAGGCGCACCTGGGCACGCCCGAGCTCGGCGGCGACGCGCACGTGCGTGCGGCGCAGCTTGGACGACAGGCCGGGGTCGGCATTGTGCTCGCCGCCGCGGTCGTCCTGCTCGGTGATTTCGTTGTCGAGCGCGCGCCCCATGCGCACGACGAACGCGTTGGGGACGAGCTGGATCAGCCGGCAGGACTCGCCGAGCACGGTGAACGACACGCGCGTGGCGTGCGGCGACTGCGGGTAGGCGCCCTCCGCGTCGCTCTCCGACTGCAGCACGCGCGTGGTGGGGACGGAGATGTCCACGGGGTAGCCGAGCGCCTTCGTCAGCGCGGCTGCGCCCGCGGCCATCATCTGGTTCATCGCCTCGCCCAGCGCCGAGGTCTCCATTTCGTCGAGCTCGGTGTCGCTGTCCTCGCTCGGCAGCTCCGCGCCCATCATCGCCGCCGCCAGCCGGCGGACGCCCAGCCGCGTCATCGTGAACACGTTGCCGCCGCTGACGCCGTCGGTGTAGGCGACGTCGGTGGCGATCGCCGGGTAGGCGAGCGACTGCAGCGGCGAGGCGCCCGGCTGCACGACCCCCACGTTGCCCTTTTCGACGCCTTCGGGGCACAGCGACGCGAGCACGCCAAGGGCGGCATCGGCCGTCGTCTCGCCCAGCGTGACCAACGCCTCTTCGGTGCTCACTTGTCCACCCGCGCCGGTTCGATGATCTGGACCGCCCGCTGACGGCCGCTGAGGCCCACGCGCACCTCGTGCAGGCGGTCCTCGCCGACCACGATGCCGGCGTGGCCGGCGCCGCCCAGTCGCACGATGTCACCGCGTGCGAGCGCCAGGATCTCGCCGAGCGTGAGGCTCACCGCGCCGGCCTCCGCGCGCACCTCGACCGAGGTGTCGCCCAGGGCGGCGCGCATGCTCGCGTTGCCGGCGGCGTGCCCCTCGCCGGGGTGGCCGTCGACACCGTGCCCGTCGCGCCTGTCGAGCTGCTTGCTGGCGGCCTCGATGGCGGTGTGCGGGACGAGCAGCACGATCGTCGCGGAGGTGAGCTCGTCGCGCACCTCCAGGGTGAGCGCGAGCGTGGGCTGGATGTCCGGCGTGTACTCGAGCGAGGTGTCGTGCACCTCGAGCGCGACGAAGCGCAGGCTGAGGCCGAGCAGGTCCTGCCACACCGCGGAGAGCGGCGCGATCAGCAGCTCGAAGGCGTGGCGCGCGAGCATCGTGTCGATCTCGGTCAGGTCGCGTGCGGCGGGGGTGTCGGCGAAGTTGCCGCCGAGCTGGCGCTCGATGATGCGCAGGATCAGCCCGCGCTCGACGCAGATCGCGATCGCCTCGTCGGCCGCGCAGGCGGCGACGCCGAGGATCGACGGCTGCGGCGCGTCGTCCAGCGCCCCGCGCCAGGTGAGCTGCGAGCAGTCGATGACCTCGAGCTCGATCGTCGCGCGCAGCTCGCTCGAGAGGTGCTCGCCGGCCTGCTTGCAGAAGCTCGCGTGTGCCTTTTCGAACCGCCGCTGTTCGACCAGGCTGAGCTTCATCGGGCGGCTGAAGTCGATCTTGTGCACGGAGCGGGTGTGGTGCGCCTGCGCGTGCTGGTTGTCGGGCAGGGTGCCCTCGCGCGCGCCCTCGAACAGCCGCGCGATCTCTTCCGCTGAGAGCACGCTGCTCATCGGAGGCTCCCAACCTGGGCGGCGCCGGCGAACAGCTCCTCCTCCGGTGCGCCCGGCTGCTTGACCGTCACGCGCCCGCCGTCCACATACACGCGTACCGTGCGGCCCAGGTTGCCGCCGGTGGCTGCCGCGCTCACCGTCACGCCGAGCTGCTCGAGCGCCGCGCGTGCGGCCTGCTCGTTGCGTTTGCCGATGTCCATGCTGGTGGACGATTTGAGCGCGAACATCTGCGCTCCACCCACCAGCACCGCCTCCAGCCGCGAGCGCCGCGCGCCGAGCGAGGAGAGCTCCGCCAGCAACGCGGGCACCGCGCTGTCGGCGAACTTGCCGGCTGCCACGTCGTCCTTGCCGGCCGATTCCGGCAGCACGATGTGCGCGAGACCGGCGAGCGAGCGCGAGCGCTCGACGAGCACGAGGCCGATGCACGAGCCCAGGCCGATCGACGCGAGCACGTGCCCGGACGTCCGCGAGACCGCCAACTCACCCATGCGGACCATCGTTTCTGTGTCCCGTCCGGTCACTCGCCCAGACCGAGTCGGGCGAGGATTTCGGCCACGCCGTCCCTGCCCGGCGCGAGCATGAACGAGAGCGCGCACTCCGCGCCCTCGACGGTCAGCTCGGAGTCGAGCAGCAACGCCGTGTCGGTGTCCTCAGCGGTGGTCGCGAGCACCGAGGCGACGATCGCGCCCAGCATGTCGGTGGCGGTTTCCGGCGGGCACGGTTCCAGCGCCAGCTGCGTCATCGTGCTGAGCGCGCCGATGTACGCGCAGCCAAGGATGTTGCCGATCTCGGCGAGCGCCGAGATGCCCATCTCGCTGTCGGCCTCCACGCCCAAGAGGCCACACAGCGTGGCCGCGTCCGGTGCGCCGAACATCAGCAGCGCGATCGCGTCCAGGTCGCCCACCAGCGGCAGCACGACCGCGGTGATCAGCGTGTCGGGCGCCCCGACGGCTTCCACCGCGTCGGCCATCGGCAGCGCGAGCGCCGTCGGCACCGAGATGTCAACCGGGCGTCCGAGCATCCGCGAGAGCGCGGTGGCGGCGGTGCCCGAGCCGATGTTGGCGAGCTCGCGCAGCGCGTCCAGGTGCAGGTCGGGATAGGACTCGGGCATGGCGGGCAACCTCCTTACCTGGCCAGCGCGAGCGCGGTGGCCTCGGTGTTCAGTGTTGAGCTCAACACGTCGCAATCGACGATCAAGGCGATCTCCCCGTTGGAGAGGACGGCGCCTCCCGACAGCGCGGGATGGGCGCCGATGTCGTCGGGGAGCGAGCGTGTGACCAGTTCGCGCTGGCCGACGAGGTGATCCACGGCGAGCACGATGCGCCCCTCGGCGCCGCGCACGACCACGCCGTAGGCCGCCTGCTGGGAGTCGCCATAGCCGAGCGCCCCGGCCAGGTCGGAGATCGGCAGGACCTCCTCGCGCAGCACGAGCATGCGCCGGCCGGCGACGCTGCGCACGGGGTAGTCGGCGAGCTTGACCGTCATCTCGACGCGGTCCAGCTGCACCACGTACGGCTGCCCCTGCGTGTCGACGATCAGCGTGGCGACGATCGCCAGCGTCAGCGGCAGGCGGATCTGCGTGGTCGTCCCGGCGCCAGGCTCCGATTGCACGAGCACCTCGCCGCCGAGCGCGCGGATCATGCTGCGTACCGCGTCCAGGCCGACACCGCGGCCGGAGATGTCGCTGGTCTGCTCGGCGGTTGAGAAGCCGGCGGAGAACAGCAGCTCGATCGCCTGCGCGAGATCGACCGACGCGACGTCCTCGGGCGCGATCAGCCCGCGCTCGGCGGCCTTGCGCGCGACGTGCGCCGCGTCGATGCCGCGGCCGTCGTCGCGCACCGAGATCAGCACGCTGCCGCCGGCATGGCAGGCGGCGATCTCGAGCGTCCCCGTCGGCGGCTTGCCCGCCGCTTCGCGCTCCTGCGGCGGCTCGAGCCCGTGGTCGAGCGAGTTGCGCACGAGGTGCACGAGCGGGTCCCCCAGCGCATCTACGACGGTGCGGTCGAGCTCGGTCTCGGTGCCCGCCAGGCGCAGGTCGACCTTCTTCTCGAGCTTGCCCGACAGATCGCGCACGAGCCGCGGGAAGCGCAGGAACACAGCCTCGACGGGGATCATGCGTATCTGCATGACCATCGCCTGCAGCGCCTGGGAGCTGCGCGTGAGGTCGTTCATCGCGTGCTGCAGTTCGGTCGCCTCGGTGTGCCCCAACAGCGACTCCACGTGCGTGCGGTGCACGACCAGCTCGCCCATCAGGTGCATCAGCTGATCCAGGCGCTCGGCGTCCACGCGCACGGTGCTCGTGGCGGGCGCCTTGCGCTCGCCGGCTGCGGGCGCGGACAGGCCGGGATGCGGCTCGTCCGCCGCCGGCGCGCTCGCCTGCTCCGCCGCGGGCGCGCTCACCTGCTCCGCCGCCGGCGCGCTCGTCGCGGCCGGCTGCGCGTGCGGCTCGTCGACGGCCTCTTTGAGCTGCACGTCGATCACATCGGGCACGACGCGCGCGTCGGCGGCGAGCACGTCGTCTTCGTGGTCGCTGGCGAGCCAGGCCTCGATGGTCCGCCCTTCAAAGCCGTCGATCTCCGCGCTGGCGGGCAGCGAGGCGAGCACCTCGCCGTGGTCGGAGAGGGCGGCGAGGGCCATGAACGCGCGCACGGATGGCATCAGGGTGGCGTCGTCCAGCTGCAGGACCACGTGCACCACGCGGCGCCCGGCGGCGGCTGCCTGCAGCTCCGCGAGCTGTGGACGGTGCGCTGGCGCGGCATCCGCGTGCTCCTCGTGGCTGCGCACGAGCGCCTGCAGGCGTGCGACGAGCGGGCCCTCCTCGAGCGACTCGACGCCGTCGGTGTCGATCGCCTCGAAGGCCGCGGACAGCGCGTCGAGGCACTCGAGCAGCAGGTCGATCGACTCCCTGTCGAGGCCACCGCTGCGCACGCGCAGCACCTCGAACAGGTCCTCCATGGCGTGCGTGACCGCGGCGATCCGCGCGAAGCCCATGGTCGCGCTCATGCCCTTCAGCGAGTGCGCGGCGCGGAAGATCTCGTCGATCGTCTCGGCGTCGTCGGGCGTCTCCTCGATGCGCACCACCGCGAGGTTCAGTTCCTGCAGGTGTTCGCGGCTCTCGGCCAGGAACATGGGTAGGTACTCGCCGGTGTCCATCAGCTTTCAGCGCTTGCGGAAGATGAACGGTTGCGTGGGCTCCAGCGCGAGCTCGCTCGCGCCGGTGACGCGCTCGGTGGAGCCGATCACCAGGAAGCCGCCGCTGCGTAGCGAGCGGGCGAGCCGGCGGTGCAGCTCGTTGCGGACGTCCTCGGTGAAGTAGATGACGACGTTGCGGCACAACACGAGGTCGTACGCCTGCTCGGGGACTTGCATCGAGAGCAGGTCGGCGCGCTCGAAGGAGATGTGCTTGCGCAGCTCCGGCGTTGCCCGCCAGCCGCCGTCCTCGTGCTCGAACCAGCGCTTGAGCGAGGCGGGGGGCACGGTGCGGGCGTCCTCCTCGGAGAACAGGCCCGCCCGTGCGCGTGCGAGCACGCGGGTGTCGATGTCGGTGCCCTTCACCTCCACGCGCACCCGCGAGGCGTGCTCGAGTGACACGGCGGTGATCGTGTAGCACTCGGCCCCGTAGGAGCAGCCGGCGCTCCAGATCCTCAGGTGGCGCGTGGCGGCCAGCTGCGGGATCACCTCGTTGCCGATGATCTCCCACTGCTCGGGGTTGCGCCACAGCTGTGAGACGTTGATCGTCACGCGATCGAGGAAGCGGTCGAGCTCGCCCTCGTCGCGGCGCAGCAGCTGCAGGTAGTCGCTGAGCTTGGCGATGCCCATGCGCTGCGCGAAGCTGCGCAGGCGGCGCTCCATCTGGTCGCGCTTGTACTGCAGCAGGTCGAGGCCAGCCAGCCCCTTGATGCCTTCGCAGAAGCGCACGTATTCGTCGCCGAGGGCTGCCGGGCTCATGCTCCCGCCTCCCGTGCGATCGCCTCGGGCAGGGCGGAGAGGTCGTACACGCCGTCGGCGAGGCCGGCCTCGGCGATCACGCGCGGCATCCCGTAGACGGTGCAGCTCGACTCCGCCTCGGTGAGGATGCGCCCGCCGTGGCGGTGCAGCTCGCGCGCGCCGTCGAGCCCGTCGCGGCCCATGCCGGTGAGCACGACCAACAGCGCGTCGACACCGAACACGCGCGCGGCGTCCGCGATCGTGAGGTCCGCGCGCGGGCGCAGCGCGCCGATCGGGTCCTGGTCGTCGAGCGCGGTGGTGCGGTCGGCCTGGATGCGCAGGTGATGGCCGCCGGGCGCGACCAGGACGGTCCTGGGGTCCAGGCTCTCGCCGCCGTGCGCCTCGCATACGTGCAGGGCGCTCGCGTTGTCCAGCCGCGCGGCGAGCGAGCTGGTGAAGCCGGCGGGCATGTGCTGCACGAGCAGGGTGCCCGCGCCCAGCGGCGAGGGCAGCTTCGGCAGGAGCTCTGTGAGCGCCTGCGGTCCCCCCGTGGAGCAGGCGATGACAACGGTGCGCGCCCGCCCCGTGGGCCGCCGAGCGGCGGGGCTCACGCGCGGCGGTTGGGGCGTGGCTGCAGGGTGCCGGTGCTTGGAGGCGGCCGCCAGTCGCACCTTGTCGCCGAGGTCGGCGACGAACTCATTCAGGTTCTGGCCGCCCGCGGGCTTGGCGACGAGCTCGACGGCGCCCTCGGCGAGCGCGTCCACCGCGCGCGCGCCGTGCGCCGGCGAGAACGCGGAGACGACGACCACCGACACCGCCAGGTCGGTGCCGCGCAGCGCGCGCAGCACGCCGATGCCATCGAGGCCCGGCATGGCGAGGTCGAGCGAGAGCACGTCCGGGCGCAGGTCGACGCAGGCCGCCAATGCCTGGTCGCCGTCGTCGACCGTTGCCACCACGTCGAAGCCGTGCTTGCCCAGCGCGTCGGTGAGCAGGCGGCGCATGAACGCAGAGTCGTCGGCGACGACCACACGTAGCGGAGCGCTCACGCCGCCGCTCGCGGGGCGGCGAGCTCGACGCCCGAGAACAGGCTCTCGGGGTCCAGCAGGATGATCAGCCGGTCGCCGACCTTGGCGATCGCTTCGATGTCGGCCCCTGCTCCGGGGACGTTCTCGAGCTGCTCGCTCTCTACGGTGAGCACCTCCTCGACCTCGTCGACGACCACGCCGGCGGTGCCGGCGTCGGTTTCGACGATCACGATCTTGGCAATGCCGGCCCGCTCGGAGATCACCCCGAGGCGGGCGCCGAGGTCGCAGACCGGAACGATCTTGCCACGCAGGCTGATGACGCCGCGGATCCAGGGGATCTCGGAGGCGACGCCAGTTGGCTCGGCGTAGCGGATTATCTCTTGTACTTGGGTGATGGGAAGCGCGTACTCCTCGTCGCCGAGCGAGAAGACCACGAGCTGCCTGGGTATCTGTGGGGTTGCCGTCGTCATGCTCTGCTGATCGGCGGAACGCGGGGCTACATTAGCGCGCGCCGGGTAGCTGACTATTGCCACCTAACGTTGGCGTTTGGCCTTGATTTGCGCGAGTTTGCAGGGGGATCGCGCGTTGGTGTGATGCCCAGGCGCCCGTCCCGAACCGGGCGTCTGCGGCGGATGCGAAAGAAATATGTGGAAAACCCGTTGTCTATATAGTTCCAATATGTTGACAAAACGACGAGGCGCCGGATAGCGTCCGTCCAACCGCGAGCAGGAGGTGTGCATGGCGACACTCGCCGAGCTGTTTCGGATCAACGAGACCAACCTGGGGCTGCGCCGTCAGTTCTTGCGGCTGACAGCGGCGGATGTGGCGGTTCTCAAGGAGCTCGAGCCGTGGGCGGCGGAAACGGCGGCCCCGCTGGCGAAGGACTTCTACGACGTGCAGTTCGCGTTCGAGCCGACGCGCACGTTCTTCTCCGCGCACGCGAGCACCACCGGCCGCACGCTCGACCAGCTGCGCGCGGGCCTCGAGCAGGCACAGGCGGGCTACTTCCACCAGATCTTCCAGGAGGCCGCGGGCCGGGGGGAGTTTGGCGTGGACTACTTCGAGCAGCGGCTGCGCGTGGGCAAGCTGCACAACACGATCAACCTGCCGTTGAAGTGGTATCTCGGCAGCTACGCGACCTACTTCGACCTCGTGCGCACCCATCTGCTGCAGGCGTTCCCAGACCGCGACGAGTTCCGCGCTGACGGCGAACGCGCGATCGTGGTTGTGATGAACGCGGACGCGCAGGCGATCGTGGACGCGTTCTACTTCGACACCTTCCAGTCGATGGGGGTGGACCTGGCGCGGGTCAAGGTGGACAGCCAGCAGCTCGACCTGTCCGATCGCAGCGACGAGCTGAAGAAACTGGTGCAGAGTCAGATGCTCGGCATCGTCAAAGCGCTCGACACGCTGCGCGAGGCCTCCGGCCAGATGACCTCCTCCTCGGACGAGACGAGCAAGGCGATCGCGGAGATCGCCAACGCGGTCAGCGACGTCGCACGCGGGGCGGAGCGCCAGGTGCGGATGATCGACGAGGCCAACGGCGCCGCGGAGGGCGCCTCGACGGCAGCTGCCGAGGCGCAGACGCTGTCGACGGGCGGGCTCGACGCGGCGGAGAAGGCGACCACGGCGATGGCCTCCGTGCGTGACTCCTCGGCGGAGGTCAGCGACACGATGAACGGCCTGGCGACCAAGTCCGAGCAGATCGGGGGGATGGTGGAGACGATCACCGGGATCGCCTCACAGACGAACCTGCTGGCGCTGAACGCCGCGATCGAGGCGGCGCGCGCCGGCGAGCAGGGTCGCGGCTTCGCGGTGGTGGCCGAGGAGGTGCGCAAGCTGGCCGAGGAATCGCAGAGCGCAGCCCAGCAGATCTCCGATCTGAACACGGAGATTCAGGCTGAGACGCACAAAGCGGTGGCGGTGGTGGAGCAGAGCGTGGGTTTGACCGAGGACGCGTCAGCTGTCGTCGAGCAGGCGCGCGAGGCGTTCACCGCGATCGGCAAGAGCGTCAGCGACATCAACGCCCGCCTGGAGCAGCTGGCGACGGCCACCACCGAGGTGGCGGCCGTCGCCGAGCAGTCCTCGGCGGCGGCGCAGCAGGTCTCGGCCTCGACCGAGCAGACGAGCGCGTCCTCCGATGAGGTCGCGAACTCCGCCCGCGCGCTGGCCGGCACCGCCCACGACCTCGAGGAGCTCGTGGGGAGCTTCAACCTGGAGGCGGTGGGGGCCTAACGGCGCCCGCGGCTCAGATCGGGATGCCCCACAGCGGAAACCAGCGCTCGAGTTCCGGCTCGATCGGCAGTTCGGAGCTCATCTGCGCCTTCAGTTGCAGCTCGCGCTCGGTCGAGCGTTCGTTAGAGGAACTGGAGCCCGCCCCACCGGCGACTGGCACGAACGGGTACCAGTAGCCGCGCTTGTAGTTGTAGATGAAGTAGATGCGGCGTTTCTGCGCGTCTGCGAACGCGAACACGGCGCACAGCAGCCGCTCGCCGTGCCCGGCCTCCTCGATCGAGCTGGAGACGGCGTTGATGCCGACCGCGAGGTCTTCCACGCTGGGCGTGCCGGCGCCGTTGCGCAGCACCATCCAGCGGTAGCCGTAGGTGTCGTCTTCGGTGGCGACGGTGGTGCCGCTGTCCCCGCAGGTGGCCTTGACGACTTCTTCGGTGTCGCGCAGCGTGGATTCGAAGTCGCTGGTGGCGAGCGACTGGAAGACGATCGCCGCCGCCCCCGTCGGGTCGATCTGGTGCTCGGACTGCAGCGTGATGTAGGCGGTGGTGATCGCGAACAGCTTGTCCGACGCCGGCCCCTTGACGGTGTGGCGTCCGGTGAGGATGTCGCGCAGGCCCATCTAGACCCAGGCCCCCGGCTGCACGCGCTCGCTGCTCGCCATGCCTGTCAGGCGGTGCCTTGCAGCTGGGACTCGAAGCGTTCGAGCGCCGCCAGGCGCTTCTCCAGCGGCGGGTGGTCGGAGAAGATGTTCATCAGCGACTTCTTGGTGCGTGCGGGCAGGATGAAGAACGCGCTCATGCCCTCGGCCCGGCGCAGATCCTGGCTGGGCACGCGTTCCATCGTGCCGCTGATCTTGAGCAGCGCCGAGGCGAGCGCGCTGGGGCGCCCGGTGAGCACGGCGGAGCCGCGGTCGGCGGCGTACTCGCGGTAGCGCGAGAGCGCCCGCAGCAGCATGAAGGAGATGGCGTACACGATCACGGAGACGAGCAGGATCACCAGGATGTCCTCCTCCTCGTCGCGCCCGCGCCCGTACCCGCCGCCGAAGCCGCCGCCGAAGAACAGCGCGAACTGGGCGATCATCGAGGCGAGCGTGGCGAAGAAGCTGGCGAGCGTCATGACCATCACGTCGCGGTTGACCACGTGGGTGAGCTCATGCGCCATCACCCCTTCGAGCTCGGCCGGCGAGAGCAGGTTCAAGATCCCGCGGGTGGCGCACACGGTCGTGTTCTTCCTCGATTTGCCCATCGCGCAGGCGTTGGGCATGGAGGTTTCGATGACGCCGATTTTCGGCTTGGGCAGGTCCGCCTGCACGCACAGCCGTTCGACGATCGCGTGCAGTTCGGGCTCTTCCGCCGCGGAGACCTCTTTGACGCCCATCGACGCCAGCGCGATCTTGTCTGCGCCGAAGAACTGCAGCGCCAGCAGCACGACGGCGACGACGATGATCAGCCCGGCGCCGGCGCCGACGGCGAAGAGCACGCCGAGGAACACCACGTAGACGAGTCCCAGCAGGAACATCGTCATCAGCATGCGCATCTGCAGGCCGGTGTCTTTGCCGAAGTTGGAGCGCTTGGAAGCCATGCGCTTGATTGTCGCAGAACCTGATTCGGGTGCCCTAAAGTTCGCCCGCGGGCGCCAGCCGGCGGCCCTCACGCGCCGCCGCGCCTCTAGGACGAGCCCGAGCGATGAAGCCAGAAGTAGACATCATCGGCATCTCGATCAAGACGTCGGGCATGGCGTTCGCGCTCCGCTTCCTCGCCTTCGGCGCGGTGGTGTGGCGGTGGCTGGGCGAACTGGGCAAGCCGGTTGAGATATGTCCGGAGCATCTGCAAGGGTGCTTTCGGTATGTTCGGTCGAAGAGCTGCGATCGGATTGGGGCCGTGGAACGTGGAGGAATCACCGAGAATGAGCGAACAAACCGAGAAGAGCACGAACATTCCAATCGTGGTGGGTGCAAGCGGGTCGATCGGGATCATGCCAGGCGGCTTTATCGCGAAAATCCTGAGCGATCCGGCGCCTGAGCCCGATCGAGTTGATTCTCAGGCCCAGACAGCCCATGATCGCGCCTGAATCAGGGCAAACCGACGATGCTGCGGATCTTTGCTTCGCCCTCCATCTCCATGGTCGGCTGAATCGGCGAGAAATACCGCTCGAAGTTGCGTGAGCGCACGCCCTCAAACCGGCGACTCGCAACCTTCGCCTCCTTGAATAGCACGAGGCCCGAGGCATCTGGGTACGCCTCGACGTAGACGACGTCGCGGATGCCGGCGTGGATGATCTTCTCCGCGCAGAGCGTACATGGAAAGGTCGTGGTGTATAGCGCGGTTTCACGAAGATCCCTGCCTGCGGCGTTGATAATCGCGCGCTCCTCCGCGTGCAGCGCGGTGCACCATTTCATCGCTCGGTCTGGAAAGAATGCATCGTCGAGCCTCCTTCCACACTGGGGGCACAGCCACGGCGGCACCAGCTTGCGCTGCATAGGCTCACCGCAGTAGGGACATTTGACGCCGGCCGCAGCGAGCCCTTCGTACTGTTCATGCCGGAAAATGTCGCGGTAGCAAGTGCCGAACTGTTCGATACAAGGCTTCAAGCCGCTGGGGTTCTCGTTGTAGCCACTCGCCAAGGGCTCGTTTCGAAGCGCAATCACCGCGCCCACCTGACGCTTCAGGCACTTTGAGCCGTGACTCGCGCTGTACGCGACGTTCATAAGCATCTCGTCGTCTGTGGCGTACCGCGGCTCTCGACCTTCGACAAGTGCGGCGAAGTCCCGCACCTTGGTTCCGAATACGCTGTCGATCTCCCATTCGCTCAGTGTCGGGTTGGGGATCAGGACGTCGGCGAAGTCGACGCATCGGTTGACCTGCTGTCCGTGATCCAGACCCTCTCCCTGATCGCGTTGATCAAGCCGGTTGAAGTCTTCCGGTGATTGAGCCTGATCGCGACGGCGCGCATATCGCTCCCCGGCGTCGGCGGTGATCGCAAACAGACAGAAGCGATCACCGAGCGCGTGCTGCAACCACCTAACCTCGCCAAGGTTCCGTATCCCGTCCACGGCGATGTGCTCCGGTGGGTCTCCGTCGAGCAGGTTTCCCAATCCTCGGACGACCAGGGCATCGTGACCCTCGGTGCTTCTGAGCTTATTGCCGAGATCTTGGAGCGATCCGCGGTCGTCATCCCGGCCGGCGACCTTCCGCAGCACATCCGAGAGCTTGATCGACGTGAACGACGGGTCCGCTTGGGTCAACATGTGCGCAGCGGTTGTGCAGCCGGAGCCAAAGGGACCCGTGAGTCCGATCACGAAACTGTTTGCCTTGCGGAGACGATCTTCCACCTGCTCTCCGCTCAGCGGCGGCGGCGGGATCGCTGGCTTGTCGGATGAAGCTACCTCCATGTCCCGACATTCTGAACGAAACCTGAGCGGTGCAAGAGCGTCGAACCACGAGTGGCACGCGGTAGACCCGATCGCATGGGGTGGGTGTACGGTCGGCACGCGATAATCACTCACGTAATGGCCACCGGCACCACCCTGTCGTCCGTCTTCCCCCTGGGCAGCCGCCTGAACGAGCGCGGCCGCCTGGAGGTGGGCGGCTGCGACACGCTGGAGCTGGCGGCGGAGTTCGGCACGCCGGTGTACGTGGTCGCCGAGGACGATCTGCGCGCACGCGCGCGGGCGTTCCTGGCGGCGGGCGCTGCCGCCGGCCACGAGGACTTCCACGTGGTGTTCGCGTCGAAGGCGTTCCCGTGCACTGCCGTGCTGGAGCTGTTTGCGCAGGAGGGCCTGTGGTGCGACGTGGCCTCCGGCGGCGAGCTGCATCTGGCGCTCGGCGCGGGCTTTGCCCCCGCGCGCATCGTGCTGCACGGCAACGCCAAGTCGGAGGCGGAGCTGCGCGCTGCGCTGGAGAGCGGCGTGGGGCTGATCGTGGTCGATAATTTTTATGAGATAGAGCGAATCGCGCTGCTGCTCGCCGAGCGCGAGCGGGAGGGTGCGGCGGGCCGCGGTGAGCAGGCGGCGCTCGTGCGCGTGACCCCGGACGTGCAGGGTGAGACCCACGCGAAGATCTCGACCGGCCAGGCGGACTCCAAGTTCGGCTTTGCGATGGCGCAGGCGCCGGAGGCGATCGCACGGCTGCAGGCGATCCCCGGCCTGTCGTTGCGGGGCGTGCACGCGCACATCGGCTCGCAGCTGACCGACCTGGAGCCGTTCCGCCGCGAGGTCGCGCAGCTCGCCGGCCTGGGCGAGTGCGCGGGCGGGTTTTCGACCTACGACCTGGGCGGCGGCCTGGGCGTGCGCTACACCGAGCGCCAGGGCGAGCCGCCGTCGATCGAGGAGTACGTGCGCGCGCTGGTGGGCGCGGCGCACGCGCACGGGATGCGCGGCGGGCGCCTGCTGGTCGAGCCGGGCCGCGCGCTGTGCGCGAACGCGTGCGTGACGCTGTACACGGTGCAGAGCGTCAAGCAGAACGTCTCGCGCTGGGTGGCGGTGGACGGCGGCATGTCCGACAACCTGCGCCCGATGCTGTACGGCGCGCCGTACGAGGCGCAGGTGGCGGATCGCTTCCTCCCACCGGACTCACCCGCCGGATGCGACGGCGCGACGGCGTGCGTGCTGGCGGGCAAGCACTGCGAGTCGGGCGACGTGATCGTGCGCGACGCGCGGCTCGCTGACCCGCAGCCTGGTGACGTGATCGTGACGCCGGCGACGGGCGCGTACGGGTATGCGATGGCCAACAACTACAACGGCGTGCCGCGGGCGCCGGTGGTCTTCTGCCGCGACGGCGACGCGCGCCTGGTGGTGCGGCGCGAGCGCTACGACGATCTGACGGCGCGCGATGTCCGCTAGCGCCGGCGCGGGCGACGGCGCGACGGCGCCCTTTCGCGTGGGCCTGCTGGGGCACGGCACGGTGGGCGGCGCGTTCGACGTGCTGCTGGGCGAACGGGCGGATGAGATCGAGCGCTTCAACGGCCGGCGGCCGGTGATCAGCGGCGTGCTCACGCGCACGCAGGGGGACTTCCGGGAGATCCTCGCGGGCGCGGACCTGGTGGTGGAGCTGATGGGGGGGCTGGAACCGGCGCGCGAGTACCTGCTGGCGACGATGCGCGCGGGCAAGGACGTGGTGAGCGCGAACAAGCAACTGCTCTCCCAGCACGGCGAGGAGCTGTTCGAGACGGCGCGCGCACACGGGGTGCGGCTGCGCTTCGAGGCGGCGGTGGCGGGCGCCGTGCCGGTGGTGCGCGTGCTCGAGGAGTCGCTGTCGGCGACGCCGATCGAGCGCATCCACGGGATCGTCAACGGCACCACCAACTTCATCCTCACGGAGATGACCGCCGGCGCCAGCTACGCGGAGGCGCTGGCGCAGGCGCAGCGCAGCGGCTACGCGGAGGCCGACCCCTCGGACGACGTCTCCGGGCGCGACGCCGCCGCGAAGATGGCGATCCTCGCGCGGCTGGCGTTCGGCGCGCCGGTGCACCTCGACGACGTGGCCTACGAAGGCATCGAGCACCTGGACGGCGACGACATCCAGTTCGCGCGCGAGCTCGGCCTGGGGCTGAAGCTGATCGGCACGGCCGAGCGCCTGCACGGCGGGATCTCCGTGCGCGTATATCCCGCGTTCCTGTACAGCGGGCATCCGCTGGCGTCGGTGGTGGGGCCGTTCAACGCGGTGACCGTGGAGTCGGAGGCGATCACCGAGATCACGCTGTCGGGGCCGGGGGCCGGCGGGCGCCACACGGCAAGCGCGGTGCTGGGTGACGTGGTGAGCGTGATGACCGGCGGTGCGCGCCCGCCCGCCCCGCCCCTGGCGCTGCCGCTGATCGACGACGTGGACAGCGCGTTCTACCTGTACCTGGACGTGGCCGACCATCCCGGCGTGCTGGCCGCGGTCACGCGGGTGCTCGGCGAGTGGCGGGTGTCGATCCGCTCGGTGGTGCAGCGCGGGCTGGGGGAGAATGCACGCCTGGTGATGGTCACCCACCCCGTGTCCACGGCGAGCATGCGCGCCGCCGCCGAGCGGCTGGCGGCGTTCGACTTCGTACGCTCGATGCCAAGGACCATTCGCGTGATCGAAGAGGAGTACACATGAGCGAGACCAGCGCACGCAGCTTGCTGACGGTGGAAGGCGCGACGTTCACGGGCGCGCACATGCCGCTGATCGAGCGCTACCACGAGCGCCTGCCGTTCGCGCCGGGCGACCCGCTGGTGACGCTGCAGGAGGGCTCGACGCCGCTGCTGCGCGCGCCCCTGCTCTCGGAGCTGGTGGGCGCGACGGTGCGCTTGAAGCTCGAGGGCGCCAACCCGACGGGCTCGTTCAAGGACCGGGGGATGACGTGCGCGGTGTCGGCGGCGGTGCGCGACGGGGCGAAGGCGGTGATCTGCGCGTCCACCGGCAACACGGCGGCCAGCGCCGCCGCGTATGCGGCGCGCGCGGGCATCACCTGCGCGGTGATCGTGCCCGAGGGCAAGATCGCGCAGGGCAAGCTCGCGCAGACGCTGATCCACGGCGCGCGCGTGATCGCGCTGCAGGGCAACTTCGACCAGGCGCTGACGCTCGTGCGCGAGCTGACCGACACGCACCCGATCGTGTTGGTGAACTCGGTCAACGAGTACCGCGTGGAAGGGCAGAAGACGGCGGCGTTTGAGATCCAGGAGGCGCTGGCGGGCGAGCTGGACGCGCTGTGCATCCCGGTGGGCAACGCCGGCAACATCACCTCCTACTGGCGCGGCTTTCGCGAGGTGGGGATGGCGCCGCGGATGTTCGGCTTCCAGGCGGAGGGCGCCGCGCCGCTGGTGCTCGGGCACCCGGTCGAGCACCCGGAAACGGTCGCCAGCGCGATCCGCATCGGCAACCCCGTGCGCTGGGAGGAGGCGATGGCCGCCGCCACCGACTCGCGCGGCGCGATCCGCATGGTCAGCGACTCGGAGATCCTCGCCGCCTTCCGCCTGCTGGCCTCCAAAGAAGGGATGTTCTGCGAGCCGGCGTCAGCCGCGTCGGTGGCCGGCCTGTTGAAGTACGGCGCGGAAGGCGCCGAGCAGGTGGTGTGCGTGCTGACCGGCCGCGGCCTGAAGGACCCGGAGACGGCGATCGCGCACAACGACGGCCGCGTGATCCCCTGCCCGGTGGAGTTCGGTGCGATCGAGGAAGCGGTGCTGGGTGATCCGTAGGCGGCGGGTGCGGGTACCCGCGTCCTCCGCGAACCTGGGCCCCGGCTTCGACTGCATGGCCGCGGCGCTGGCGCTGGCGCTGGAGCTGGAGGTGGAGGAGACGGGCAGCTTCGCGGTGGAGAGCGAGCTGGCGCTCCCGCGTGGTCGCGAGAACCTGCTGGTGCGGGCGTTCGAGCGGCTGCATCCGGCCGATGACTTCACCTTCCGCATCCGCTCGCAGATACCGCTCTCGGGCGGCCTCGGCTCGAGCGCGGCGGCGATCGTCGCGGGCTTGATGGCGGCCGACCACCTGTTCGAGCTGGACGCCGACCTGCTGGCGCTGGCGAGCGAGCTCGAGGGCCACCCCGACAACGTGGCGGCAGCCCTGTACGGCGGCTTCGTCATCTGCGCCGACGGCCAGGCCACGCGCTTCGATCCGCCGACCGGCCTGGAGGCGCTGGCGGTGGTGCCCGAGCGCGCGGTGCGCACGAAGGCGGCGCGCGCGGCGCTGCCGGCGCGGGTGCCGATGCAGGATGCGGTGTTCAACGTCGCCCACGCGTCGCTGCTGACGCTCGGCCTGGTGGGCGGCGACTGGGACCTGCTGGGGCGCGGGCTGCAGGACCGCCTGCATCAGCGCCAGCGCGCGAGCTTGTATCCGCGCTCGTTCGAGCTCGCGACTCGCGCGCGCGAGCTGGGCGCGCTGGGCGCGAGCATCTCGGGCGCCGGGCCGACGGTGCTCGTGTGGTGCTTCTACGAGCAGACGGGTGCCGTGGCGGAGGCGCTCACGAAGGAGATAGCGGGCTGGGCGAGCCTCTTGCGCGTGGCCTTCGAGGTGCAGGGCGCGTACGTGGATGCGCTGTAGCCGGGCTGCGCTTTAGTCGCCGACGGCGCGCACGAGCCGCTCGTGCGCGCCCTCCAGGCCGTCGAGGCGCGCGAGCACCTCGGTGGCCAGCGCGAGATAGTCGGCGCCGAGGTCGGGACGGTGGTCGAGGATCGAGCGCGCCCGCTCGGCCGATTCGGCGTACGCGATCGACGTGCGGATGACCGCGTCGAAGACCTGGCCGCGCCCGCCGGCCGCGGTCCGCCCGAAGCGCTCCTTCAGCGAGGCGAGCGCCTCGCGCGAGTGCACGGTGCGCATGTCGGCGAGGTTCAGCAGCACCCCCAACAGCTCGAGCTGCGGGTTGAGGCTGTCGCGCGCCAGCTCCACCACCTCCATCGCCTGCTCCACGCCCTGCAGCGCGAAGTACTGGGCCTGCGCGGTGATCAGCGCGTAGTCGGCGGCCACCAGCGCGTTGACGGTCAGCAGGCCCAGCGACGGCGGGCAGTCGATCAGGATCACCTCGTACTCGTCGTCGAGCTCCCCGAGCGCGCGGCGCAGCGTCAGCTCGCGTCCCATCTTGCCGCCCAGCATCAGCTCCGCCTCGGCGAGGCTGAGGTTGGCGGGGATGACGTCCTCGTGGATGGCCTGCGCGGCGGATGCGCGACCGCTGAGCACGTCGGCGATCGTCGGCTCCACATCCGGTGGCAGGTCGAAGTAGTCGGACAGGTTGCCCTGCGGGTCGAGATCGATCGCCAGCGTGCGCACGTCGCTGCGGCGCAGGACGTCGGTGAGCGTGCGCACCGCAGTCGTCTTGCCGGTGCCTCCCTTTTGCGAGAGCACAGCGATCGTGTGGGCCATGTGACCGCGATATTACGCGGCCACGACGGTCATCGGCGGCGTGTCAGCCGATCGCATGCAGCATCGTCTGGGTGACCCCCGGCCCGCGCGCTTCGACGTCGGCGGACACCTCGACGAACGTCAGGCGGTAGCGACCGACGATGATCTCGTCGCCGTCCTGCAGCGTCTTGCCGTCCACGCGGGCGCCGTTGACGAACACTCCGTTGAGGCTGCGGTCGTCGAGCAGGCGCACGCCGTCGGGGTGGCGCACGATCAGCGCGTGGCGGCGCGAGACGGTGGGGTCGTCGAAGCGCACGTCAGCCGCCAGGCTGCGTCCGATCCGCGTCCACTCGCGCGTCAGCGCGACCGTGCGCATCTCCTCGCCGTCTTCGTAGCACAGGTACTCGCCCGGCTGCTCGATCTGCTCCCTGGCGGCTGCCAGCCGCGCGGCGTGCTCGGCGGATGCCGGCTCCACCAGCACGCCTTCCACGCTCGGGGTGCCGGCCGCCTGCGAGCCGGCGGGGATCCGCTCGGTGCTGAACAGGGAGGCGCGCACGAACTTGCGCCCCCCGCATACGGGGCAGTCGGGGAGCGGCTCGGAGCCCTCGAGCGTCAGCGCGTAGTCGCACTGCGCACAACGAAACGATCCGGCCCCGACGAACGTGCCCGACGTAACTGAGTCCATGCTGTGCTCCTCCCTGGTGAGTTGCCGCGGAGTTGCCGGAGGGGACCGACCCTCGGTTCGGGGGAAACTAGTGGCGATCATAACAAGCCTGTCAAGCACCATCAAAGTTCCGCATAGTAGGATCTCCGCAAAATGCGTAGAGTGCAACGCATGCTTTGGATCTACCCCCACGACAGCGCGGGCAAACGGCCGCGCGCGGGAACGATCGACGCCGCTGGGAGCCATTTCCCAGCGGCAGGAGCCGTGCGGAGCGCGGCGAATCCCGCCTTCATGTCCTCACCCTCAGCGCACGTCGAGCAGTTCGAGCGGGTGCTGCTGCGCCGCGGCGTCGGCGCGTTGGAGGCCGACCGCAACCGCTGCGCGGACTGCGGACGCACGCCGCTGACCGGCGAGCAGGTGCACCTGTACGCCGGACGCCAGAGCACGATCGTGTGCGAGCTGTGCCGCTGGCGCCACCGGGATGCCCCCGTGGCCAGCGAGCTCGTGCGCCACTGCGAGCACGGGCACGCCGTGCGTCTCACGCGCGCCGCCTGAGCCGATCGCGTCGGCCACAGCACCGGCGCTGCGCCCCGGTGGCGGGTCGCGACGGCCAACGCGCCTTCTCGGCGGCGCGGCCAATAGACTTCCGGCCCGCCGTGGACCCCGTGACAGTTTCGATCGTCGTCTCCGCTCCGCGCGAGCAGGTGTTCGACTACCTGCAGGACATCGCCAACCACCCTGAGTTCACCGACCACTACCTCGTGGACTGGCATCTCACGCGCATCGACTCGGTGGGGACCGGCGCGGGCGCGCGCTTTCGCGTCAAGGCTCCGGGCAACCGCTTCAGCTGGGGGGACGTCACGTTCGCCGAGGTGCAGCGACCGCACAAGGTCGTCGAGGTCGGCCGCACGGGCAAGAACAACCGCGTGCGCACGCTCGGCGTGTGGGAGCTCGACCCGGCGGCCGGCGGCTCGACGCGCGTGCGCTTCACGATCGAGACGCGCCCGGCGACGTTGGCGGACAAGCTCGTCGAGGGTCTGGGCGCGCGCACCTTCACGCGGCGCAACAACCGGCGGGCGCTGCACCGGCTGCGCGAAATCCTCGAGCGCGGCGAGGGCCGCGGCCAGCGAGTGACGGTCGCCGGCGGGTAGATAGACTGCCGCCTCCGATGCCTGCCCGCCTGCGAAAACCGCTCCTGCTGCTACCGACGCTGCTCGCGGCGCTCGTGCTGAGCGCGTGCGGCAGTGGGCACTCGCGCGTGACCACCGGCACGTACGCCGGCGAGGCGGGCGACGCCGCGCCCTACCTGAACGTCGGGCCGCTCGAATACGAGGTGCAGCTCTCGCGCGAGCTCAACCCGGCGAACCAAGAAGACGCCACCTACCTGCAGGGGCTGACGCCCGCGCAGCGCAAGCTCGAACCGGGGGAAGAGTGGTTTGCGGTGTTCATGCAGGTCTACAACAACACCTCCGAAGCGCATCCCGCGTCGAACAGCTTCACGATCGAAGACACCCAGCAAAACCGCTTCACGCCGATCGTCCCAGCGGAAAGCAACCCCTTCATCTACCGCGCGGGCACCGTGCCGGCGAACAACCAGCTGCCGCTCCCCGGTACGATCGCCGCCAACGACCCTGCCCAGGGTCTCGTGCTGCTGTACAAGATCGAGATCGCCTCGCTGGACAACCGCCCGCTGGAGCTGAAGATCGTCAACCCCGAAGACCCGAGCGAATCGGCTTCGGCCGAGCTCGACGTATAAGCGTCCGGACCGCAGCGGCCGAGCGCGACGTCAGTGTTCCGCTCCTAGCGCCGCTTCGATCACTTCGCGGGCTATCGGGGCGGCGGTGGTGCCGCCGGCGCCGTCTTTGACGAGCATCACGCAGACCACGATGCGCGGGTGCAGCGCGGGGGCGAAGGCGGCGAACCAGGCGTCGGTGTTGGCGGCTTCGTTTTCGCTCGAGGCGCAGCCTTCGTGCCCGGTTTCGTGGGCCGCCCCGGAGCCGCCTTCGCCCGCGGCGGCTGAGGGGCACAGCGTCTTCAGTTCCGCGGTCCCCGTCTTGCCGGCCACGGTCACGCCGGGGATCGCGGCCGCCGTGCCGGTCCCTTCGCGCACGACGCCGATCATCAGCCGGCGCATGGTGTGCGCGACCGTGTCGCTCATCACGGGCACGCCGGCGCCCGCGGGGCTGGGGAGGAACGTCGGCTTGGGGCGCCGCCCGCCGTCGGCGATGGTGGCGGCCACGGTGGCCATCTCCAGCGGGCTGGCCAACACCTGTCCCTGGCCGATGGCGGTCGAGCCGACGTCGAGTTCGCCCTGGATCTGGCTGGCCGCCGGCAGCGTGCTTTCGCTCGCGCCGGGGATCCCAGGCGGATGGTTGAAGCCGAAGCGTTCCGCGGTGGCCACCAGCCGCGCGGCGCCGAGCTTGACCCCGAGGGGGGTGAAGACCGAGTTGCACGACACCGCGAAGGCCAGTTCGAGGCTGCCGCCGCATTCCTCGCCGTTGGCGTTGTTCAGCTTGACCCCGTCGAGCGTGGCGAAGGTGGCGTACGGGAAGACGGTGTTGGCGGTTGCGATGCCTGCGCTCAACACGCCGGTGGTGGTGACCATCTTGAACGTCGATCCCGGCGGCTGCAGGGCGTCGAGGCCGAGGCCCGCCACGGCGAGGATCTGCCCATTGGGCTGCATTGCCACCACGCCACCAAGCTGACCGCCGAGCGCGGTGACGGCAGCGCGCTGGATGGCCGGCGAGACGCTCGTGCGTAGTGGTGGCGCCACGTGCGGGCGCGCGTAGGCGAGCACGCGCCTACCGGCCAGCAGCGCGCCGCCGGGGCTGCCGCGCAGGCGATCGTCGAACGCCAGCTCGAGGCCGCTCAGCCCGACGATCGCGTTGCCGGGCACGCCTTCCTGTGCGAGCGCCTGGCGGCGCGACGCGGGCACGGGCCCGACGGCGCCGAGCACGTCGTCGGCGACGGCGCCGAGCGGAGAGTTGCGCGTCGTTTCCGCCGCCTGCCCAGCCGTGGCGCTGCCGGGTGCCGCTTCGGCCAGCACGCTGCCGTCGCGGGCCAGCAGCGGGGCGCGCTCGGGCAGCGACGTGTCGTTGCTGAGCAGCTCGTTGGGACGCAGCCCGGGGAATTCGAGCGAGTGCGACCACACGATGCGCGGGCCCGAGCTGTCGGCTTCGCTGAAGCGCATGCTGAACGTCAGCGCGAGCGTCCCGAACGTGCGCGTGCGCACGCTGACGGGCACCGTCACGGCGCCGTGCGCCGCCGCGCGCGCGTGGCCGGTCAGGCGCATGCTCGTGGCCGTGGCGATGGTGCGCGCCTGCTGGTAGGTCTGCGCGAATTCGCCCGCCGAGATCGAGCGCTGCGAGGCGGGGGTGATGTCGCGGTACATGCTCAGGTACTGGGCGCGCGTCCACGCCTGCACGAAACGTTCGGCCAGCGCGTCGGCGGGCGACGCGCTCTGGCGCGAGCCGAGGATCGCGCCGGCCAGGAAGGCCAGGAGCGCCAGCGCGAGCACAGGGCGCGCGCGACGCACACGCTGATTGCGGCTTTCGGTCACGGAGCGCTGTAGAACATGACAGGTGACTCAGTTGGATTGGGTGATTGTGGCGTTCGCGTCGATCCTCGCGATCTTTGGCTTCCGCCAGGGCTTCATCGTCGGGGCGCTGTCTTTCTGCGGCTTCGTCGCGGGCGCGTTTCTCGGCACGCGTCTGGCCGCCCTGCTGCTGAGCCAGGGCTCCGCCTCGCCGTACGCCCCCGCCTTCGGCCTGCTCGGCGCGCTGCTCGGCGGTGCGCTGCTTGCCAGCGGCCTGGAGGGCCTGGGCTTCAGGTTGCGCCGCGTGCTGATCATCCCCGGCATGGGCCTGCTGGACGGCGTGCTGGGCGCGGTGCTCGGCGCGGCGATCGCGCTGGGGATCGTGTGGATCGCCGCGGCCGTCGCCGGCCAGGGCACGGGGCCGAGCCAGCTGCGCGCCGACATCCAGCGCTCGGCGATCCTGCGCCGGCTCAACCAGGTGCTGCCCCCGTCCGGGCCGATCCTGAACGCGCTGGCGCGGCTCGACCCGTTGCCCTCGATCTCCGGCCCGTCGCCGGACGTGGCCGCGCCGGAACCCGCGATCGCGCACACGGCGGGGGTGCGCGCGGCCGCGCGCAGCGTGGTGCGCGTCGACGGCACCGCCTGCGGGCTGGCGATCGAGGGCTCCGGCTGGGTGGCGGCCCCCGACCTGGTGGTGACCAACGCCCACGTCGTGGCCGGCGAGTCGGACACGACCGTGGAGGTCGCCGGCCAGCCGCCGAGCCTGCCCGCCGAACCGGTCGCGTTCGACGCCACCGACGACCTGGCGGTGCTGCACGTGCACGAACTGGACCTGCCGGCGTTGGGCTTTGCGCCGGAAACGCCGTCCGGCACGGCGGGCGCGATCCTCGGCTACCCGGAGAACGGGCCATTCGACGTGCAGCCGGGCAGGATCGGGCGCACGCAGGACGTGGTCACGCAGAACGCCTACGGCGAAGGGCCGGTCACGCGCCTGCTGACGCCGCTGCGCGGGCTCGTGCGCCCCGGCAACTCGGGCGGCCCGCTGGTGAACATCGACGGGCAGGTGCTGACCACCGTGTTCGCCGCCACCGTCGGCAGCCAGCCGCGCGGCGGCTACGGCGTGGCCAACGATACGGTCGCCACCGTGCTCGGCGAAGCCCAGCAGCACGAGCATGAAGGCGTGCAGGTCAGCACCGAGCAGTGCACGAGCGGCTGAAGCGCCGCCAAGAACAACGCCAAGCGCCTTAGACGCCGCCGGTCTGTGGCTGCCAGAGCCTGGCGATCGGCATCACGCACAGGCTGCTCTCATAAGCGTAAGCTCGCGTGCCCGTGTAGAGCACGGCGCCGCCGATGAATTGGCTCCCGAGCTTGCGACGCAGCTTGAGGAGACTGCGGAGCTTGCCGGTTGGCACACGTGAGGCGGCCGTCACCTCGATTGCCGCTACCTTGCCGTCGTCGCGCTCCAGCACGAGATCGACCTCGTCGCCGTCGTGGGTGCGCCAGTGTCCCGGCTGCACCGGCGTGTCGAGCCAGCCGAGCTGCTTGCACACCTCACCCACGACGAACGTCTCCAACAGATGGCCGAACTCGCTCAGCGCCGGCGCTGTCGCCGCTGCGAGCTTGCTTTCCGTCAGGCGCAGCAGGCGAGCCGCGAGGCCGCTGTCGACGATGTGGACCTTGGGTGCGGCACCGACGCGAGAGCCGAGCGTGGTGCCCCACGCGGGCAGCCGGTGAACGAGGAACACCGCTTCGAGCAGCTTGGTGTAGTTCTCGGCAGTGGACCTGTCCATGCCGATCGTCGTGGCCGCCTTGGCGATGTTGAGCATCTGTGCGGTCTGGCTTGCGAGCTGGCGCAGCAGGAGCGGAAGCTGTCGGCGCTGGCGGACCCGCGTGAGCTCCACGACATCCCGCTCGATGATGAGATCGATGTAGTCGTCGAACCAGCGCGCGCGGTCGGCGGGGCGGTCACGGCGCAGCACCGGCGGGAAGCCTCCCGTCACGACTCGGCGGATGTACTCATCGCGGGCGATCGTGGCGACCTGTTCGTCCACCAGCGAGCGGGGGTCGTTGACGAGGAGTTCGGCGAAGTCCTCGCGGATCTCCGCGACCTCGCCCTGAGACAGCGGGAGCACGCTCACGCGGTGAGCGCGGCCGGTGAGCGCCTGGGCCGCGGCCGGCAACGTGGCATAGCGGGTAGAGCCGGTGAGCACGAACCTGCCCGGTGCGCTGTCGCGGTTGAGCTCAGCCTTGATCGCGTCGAGGAGCTCCGGCGCGTGCTGGAACTCGTCTATCAGCACCGGCGCCTCGCCCCGCACGAACAACGCGGGATCGGCTCGTACTGCATCGCGCGTGGAAAGATCGTCGAGATCGACGATCTCGCCTCCGTGAGGCGCCGCCAACGCTTGCAGAAGCGTGGACTTGCCCACCGCGCGTGGGCCTTCGAGCACGACCACGGACTCGACCGCGAGCCGATCACGCACCACCTCGCCGAGGCGCCGCTCGACGAGGTTTGCGAGGACCCTGGGCACGACGTCATCCTAGCATTGATTTTCCGCAATTCGAGGAGATATTTTCCGCGATTTGTGCCCTAAGCGATCCGTGATCCGAGCAGTATTTCTTCCGCAATACGAGCATCAGTACGCCTCTCGACGGGGACGGTGAGCTGCGCTGCACGGTCCCTGCGCCGCTTGCATCCGAACCCCCGCCCGCTACCCTGCTCGCCATGTCCAAGACGCTGCTCGTCGCCGAGAAGCCCTCCGTGGGGCAGGACCTCGCGCGCGTGCTGCCGGGGCCGTTCAAGAAGCAGGAGGGCTTCCTGGAGGGACCCGAGCACGTGATCACGTGGGCGGTCGGGCATCTCGTGCAGCTCGCCGAACCGGAAGCGTACGACCCGAAGTACAAGAGCTGGCGCATGGGCGACCTGCCGATCGTGCCCGACCGCTTCAAGCTGGAAGTGCGCGACGAGCGCTCGCGCAAGCAGATGACGGTCGTCAGCAAGCAACTCGTCCGCGAGGACATCGACGAAGTCGTCAACGCGTGCGACGCCGGGCGCGAGGGGGAGCTGATCTTCGCCTACCTGTACGAGAAGGCCAAAGGCAAAAAGCCCGTCAAACGGCTGTGGCTGAACTCGATGACCAGCGCCGCCATGCGCTCCGCGCTCGCCGCGCTGCGTCCCGGCAGCGAGTTCGAGCTGCTCGAGCAGGCCGCACGCTCGCGCTCGGAGGCCGACTGGATCGTCGGCATGAACGCCACCCGCGCGGCCACCATCCGCCTGCGCAGCTCCTTCGACGGCGCGGTCTCGCTGGGGCGCGTGCAGACGCCGACGCTCGCGATCGTCGCGCGGCGCGAGGAGGAGATCAAAGCGTTCAAGCCCGAGCCCTACTGGCTGGTGGACGCCACGTTCGCTGCCGGGGTGGGTGGGGACCCGATCCCCGACGGCGACTCCGCGGGCGGCGAGCGCGTGTACGTCGGCCACTACCAGGCCCCGCCCGGCGGGCGGGCGGGGCCCGGATCGACCAAGGGCCCGCGCATCGGCAGCGAGGCGGAGGCGCTCGCGATCGTCGCCGCCTGCGAGGGGCGGCCGGGCACGATCACCAAGCTGGAGAAGAAAGAGCAGCGCGAGAAAGCGCCGATGCTCTACGACCTCACCACGCTGCAGCGCGAGGCCAACAACCGCTACGGGTTCTCCGCCAAACGCACGCTCGCGGCGGCGCAGCGGCTGTACGAGGAGCACAAGGCGCTCACCTACCCCCGCACCAACTCGCGCTACCTGCCCACCGACATGGTCGAGGAGATCAAGCCGATCGCCGAGCTCGTCGGTGCGCACGCCGAGTACCGCAAGGGCGCCAAGTACGTGGTCGGCCTCGACGTGCTGCCGCTGGCACGCGTGGTCAACGACGAGAAGGTCACCGACCACCACGCGATCATCCCCACCCGCTCCGAGCACAACCTCGAGAAGATGGGCTCCGACGACCGGCGCATCTACGACATGGCGGCACGGCGCTTCCTCGCCGTGTTCCACCCCGAGGCGGTGTTCGAGAACACGCGTGTGGAGACCACCGTGGTGGCGGCGGATGACGAGCACGGCAAGGGCCACGTGTTCCGCACCCGCGGCAAGCTGCTGCTCGTGCCCGGCTGGCGCGGCGTCTACGACGAGGTCGCCGCCGACGCCAAGGGCGCGGACACGAAGGCGCAGGAGGACGACGAGGAGGAGACCGACCAGCAGCTGCCACGGCTGGTCGCCGACGAGCAGGTGCAGACGCGCAAGATCGAGAGCCTGCGCAAGGAAACCAAGCCGCCGCGCCGCTACAGCGACGCGTCGCTGCTCGGCGCGATGGAGACCGCCGGCAAGCTGGTCGACGACGACGAGCTGCGCGAGGCGATGAAGGACTCGGGCATCGGCACGCCCGCCACGCGCGCGGCGATCATCGAGCGGCTGATCACCGTCGGCTACCTGGAGCGCGACGGGCGTGCGCTGGTGGCCACCGAGAAGGGGCTCAACGTGATCCGCCTGCTGGGCGAGCACGCGCTGACATCCCCCGGCCTCACCGGCAGCTGGGAGCAGCGCCTCGGCAAGATCGAGCGCGGCGAGGACTCCCGCAAGCAGTTCATGAGCGACATCGCCGGCTTCGCCGGCGAGACCGTCAAGGAGCTCGACGAGAACCTCAAAGACGTGCGCATCCCCCGCGCGCGGCTCGGCCCGTGCCCCGTGTGCGGCCACGAGATCGTGGAGAACCGCAAGGGCTACTCCTGCTGGGCGCGCGACGACCCAGGCTGCGGCTTCGTGATCTGGAAGGCCAAAGCCGGCAAGACGCTGCCGCTGGCCGTCGCCAAGGAGCTCATCAAGCGGGGCTACACCGAGCAGGCCGTCACCGGCTTTCGCGGGCGCAGCGGGCGCAGCTTTCGCGCCCACCTCGCGCTGCAGCAGACCGACGAGGGCAGATGGCGCGTGGAGTTCGACGAGCTGTGGGCCAAGGAGGGCGCCAAGCCGCCGGACGCCGAGGCCGACACAGCGGCCACCGCTGCAGCCGTGGAGGCGCGCAGCGCGGCCTAGCGTCCAGCGTGTCGCCTGCGTGCGCCAGGATGGGCGCACATGCCGATAACGCTCATCACCGGGCCCGCCAACGCGGGCAAGGCGCAGGTGGCGATGGACGCCGTACGCCGCCACCTCGCCCACGGCCAGGAGCCGCTGCTGGTCGTGCCCACGCGCGCGGACGCCGAGCACTACCTGCGCGAGCTCGCCGGCGAGCACGCCGCGCTGGGGGTGCGGGTGGAGCGCTTCCAGGGCCTCATCGGCGAGGCGGCGCGCCGCGCGGGGATCGGCGAGACGGCGCTGGGCGCGGTCGCCCGCACGCGGGTGATCGAAGCGCTGGTCGCAGGAGCCGGTGTGGACGCTGGTGCCGGCGTGCGCGCTGATGCCGGCGGGCGCGCTGGTGGCGGCGGGCGCGCTGGTGCCGGTGTGGGCGCTGGTGCCACGCCCGGATTCGTGCGTGCGCTGGGAGAGCTGTTCGCCGAGCTGCGCGTCCGGCGCGTGCAGCCGGCGCGCCTGCGCCACGCGCTGTCGGCCGCGCTGCCCGACTACGGGCACGCCCACCTGGGGGAGCTGTTCGCCGGCTACTGCGCCGCGCTCGAGCGGCTCGGGCGCATGGACCGCGAGCAGCGAGCCGTGCGCGCGCTGGACGCGCTGCGCGAGCGCCCCGCGCTGTGGGGCGCCACGCCGGTGATCGTGTACGGCTTCGACGACCTCACGCCGCTGCAACTCGACGCGATCGAGACGCTCGGCCGCGTGGTGGACGCGCCGGTGAGCGTGTCCCTGACCTACGAGCCCGGCCGCGTGGCCTTCGTGGGCCGCGCCGCCAGCTACCACGCGCTGGCGCCGCTCGCGAGCGAGCACCGCGCCCTGCCGGCGCGCGCCGAGCACTACGCCCCCAGCGCGCGCGCCGCGCTCAGCCACCTCGAGCGCTCGCTCTTCGAGCCCGCGGACGCGGGTGCGCCGCCGGCGCAGGCAGGCGGGGCGCTCACGCTGCTGGAGGGCGGCGGCGAGCGCGCGGAGCTCGAGCTGGTGGCGCGCGAGATCGCCGCGCTCATCGAGCAGGGCATGCCCGCGCGGGAGATCGCCGTGCTGGTGCGCGCCGGCGGCACCGACCTCGACCTGCTCGAAGAGGTGCTCCGCGCGCACGGCGTGCCCTTCGCGCTCACCCGCCGCAGGCGCTTCAGCGACACCGCCATCGGCCAGGCGCTGATCGGTCTGCTGCGCTGCGTGCCAGCTCTCTGCCCGCCGGATGGCTCGCGCGGCGAGCTTGCGGACCTGCTGGCGTGGCTGCGGGCGCCGGGCACGCCGAGCGCCGCCGCGCCGGACGGCTCCGGCGAGGCGTCCGCGGCGGACCGGCTGGAGATCGCCGCCCGGCGCGCCGGCGCGCTGAGCGCCGATCGCGCGCGGGCGCTGTGGGAGGAGCGCATGTGGCCGCTGGACACGCTCGCGCGCTTCACCGACGCGCAGGCGCGCGGCGCGCGGGCGTTGTGCGAGCGCGCGGCACGCGAGCTGGACTGGCTGTTCTGCGCGCCGCGGCGCGCGAGCGCGCACGTGCTCGCGAGCGACGAGCGCGACGAGGCGCAGGCGCTGTCCGCCGGCCGGCGCGCGCTCGCCGAGCTGCGCGAGCTCGCCCGCAGCGCGCCGGAGCTGGCGCCCCGCTCGGCCGCCGAGTTGGCGCGCTCGCTGGAGGCGCTGGAGCTGACCGGCGGCGCGCACGCCACCGCGGCGGCGCAAGAAGCCGCGGCGGCGCAAGCAGCCGTGGCGGTGCTCGATCCGCTCGCGCTGCGCGCGCGCCGCGTGCGGGCGGGGTTCGTGTGCGGCCTGCAGGAGGGCGTGTTCCCCGCGCGCGGCGCGCACCCGCCGGTCCTCGGCGAGGAGGAGCGCCGGCGCTTGGCCGAGCGCGCCGGCCTCAGCCTCGGCGAGGCGCACGACGTGCTCGCCGCCGAGCGCTACCTGCTGTACGCCGCCGTGTCGCGCCCCCAGGAGCGCCTGTTCCTCAGCTGGCACACCGCCGACGACGACGGCCAGGCGAGCCCCAGGTCGCTGTTCGTCGACGACGTGTGCGACCTGTTCGCGCCGAGCCTCGTCGCAGGCACGTTGCGCCGGGCGCTGGGGAGCGTCGCCGCGATCGACGCCGGGCACGCGCAGCCCGCCGACGTGCGGGCGCCGGCGGCCGTGGCGCGCGGGCAAGCGCGCCCGGAGGCGCCGAGGTGGCGCGGGCCGGCGCCGGCCAGGCGCCTGCGCGACGAGCGCGTGCTGGCGCAGCTGCGCGCCCGCCCGTGGTCGGCATCCTCGCTGGAGCGGTGGATCGGCTGCCCGGTGAGCTGGTTCGTCGAGCGCCTGCTCAGCCCCGACGCGTTCGAGCCCGACCCCGAGCCGCTGGCCCGCGGCGGCCTCGCCCACGCTGCGCTGCGCGACACGCTCGAAGGCCTGCGCCGTGCGACCGGCTCCGCGCGCGTGAGTGCCGCGACGCTCACCCAGGCGCGCGAGCTGCTACGCGACGCGCTGGCCGCGAACGAGGCCGCCTACCCGCTGTCCGTCGCGCCCGAGCGCCGCGTGACCGTGCGCCGGCGCCTGCGCAGCGACCTCGAACGCTACCTGCAGCACGCGGCCGACTGCGAGAGCCCGCTCGAGCCCCAAGCGCTGGAGCTCGCCTTCGGCTTCGCCGCCGACGACGAGCGCGGGGAGGGCAGCGAGCTGCCCGCGTTCGACCTCGGCGACGGGGTGACGCTGCGCGGGCGCGTCGACCGCGTCGACGTGGGCGCCGGCGGCGAAGCGGCGGTCTACGACTACAAGGGCGGGCGCGCGCCCGCCGGCGCCAGATGGCTGAGCGACGGCGACCTGCAGGTGGCGCTGTACATGTGCGCGGTCGAGCAGCTGCTGAACGTGCAGGCGGTCGGCGGCTTCTACCAGCCGCTGACCGGCGAGGACCTGCGGGCGCGGGGGGTGCTCGACGGCGACGCCGGCCAGGGGCTCGCGTGCGTGAGCACCGACGTGCGCGAGCACGCCGACGTGCGCGAGCTGCTCGCGCACGTGCTCGCCGCCGCCCGCGCGGCAGCCGGCGAGGCCAGGCGGGGCGAGCTCCAGGCGCGACCGCAGACGTGCGCGTTTCGCGGAGGCTGCATGTACCCGTCGATCTGCCGCTGCGAGCGATGAGCGTCGTGACCCTCACCGACGAGCAGCAGCGCGCCGTCGCGCGCCGTGGCGAGCCGCTGCTGCTGTCGGCGGCGGCCGGCAGCGGCAAGACCTCGGTGCTGGTCGAGCGCTTCGTCGCCGCCGTGCGCGAGGACGGCGTGGCCCCGTCGCGCATCCTCGCCATCACCTTCACCGAGCGCGCCGCCGGCGAGCTGCGCGCGCGGGTGCGCGCGCGCCTGCTCGAGCTGGGCGATCGCGACGCCGCACGCGACACCGAGGCGGCGTTCGTCGGCACCTTCCACGGCTTCTGCGCCAGGGTGCTGCGCGCGCACGCGTTCGCGCTCGAGCTCGACCCGGCGTTCGCGATCCTCGACGAAGGCCTCGCCGGGCGCCTGCGCGAACGCGCGTTTGCCGGCGCCGTGCGCGACTTCCTCGCGGGCGAGCGCAGCGCGGCGGTCGACCTGCTGGCGGCCTACGGCATCGAGCGCGCGCGCGCGATGATCGAGCAGGCGTATGCCGAGCTGCGCAGCCGCGGCCAGCGGCTGCCGCGGCTGCCGGGCGCGCCCGCCGGCGCCGACGCCCACGCGGTGCGTGCGGTGGCGCTGTTGGACGAGCTGCTGCACGCGTTCGGCCGCGCATACGAGCAGCTCAAGCGCGCGCGCGCGGCGGTGGACTTCGACGACCTCGAGCTGCTCGCGCGCCAGCTGCTCGCCGAGCGCGAGGAGCTGCGCAACGCGTGGCGCGAGCGCTTCGAGCTGTTGATGGTCGACGAGTTCCAGGACACCAACCCGCGCCAGCTGGGCATCCTGGCGGCGCTGGAGCGCGGCAACCTGTTCACCGTCGGCGACGAGCTCCAGTCGATCTACGGCTTTCGCCACGCCGACGTGAGCCTCTTCCGCGACCGGCGCGAACGGCTGCAGGAGGTGGGGGGGAGCCTGCGCCTGACACACAACTTCCGCAGCCACCAGTCGCTGCTGCACGTCATCAACGCCGTGTTCAGTGAGCGCTTCGACGCCTACAGCCCGCTGCGCGCCGGCGAAGCCGAGGCCGAGCGTGCCGGCCGGACCGGTGGCGGCGAGGGCAGCCGCCGAGGGCAGCCGCCGCCCATCGCCGCGCCCGGCCGTGCCCCCGAGGAGCCGCGGGTCGAGCTGCTGCTGAGCGACGTGCGCGGCTGGGAGGAGCGCGAAGCGCTCGCCGGCGCGCTCGCCGCCGGGCTGCCCCACGCCCAGCTGTGGCGCCAGGCGGAGGCACGGATGCTCGCCCAGCGCGTGGCCGAGCTCGTGCGCTCCCGGCGGGCGCGCGCGGGGGACGTCGTCGTGCTGCTGCGCGCGATGGGCGACCTCGAGGTGTTCGAGCGCGCGCTGCAGCTGCAGGGGCTGCGCACGCTCGCGGCCGTCGGCGCCTTCTGGGGCCATCCGCAGATCGCCGACCTCATCTGCTGGCTGCGCGCGCTCGCCAACCCGCTGGACGAGCAGGGCGTGTACGCGGCGCTCGCCTCGCCGCTCGGCGGCTGCTCGCTGGACTGCCTGGCGCTGCTCGCCCAGGCCGCGCGCGAGCGCCGGCAGGGCATCTGGCAGACGGCGCTCGCCGTCGCCCGCGACGAAGGTGGGCTCGCGCGCGGCGAGGGTGGGCTCGTGCGCGGCGAGGGCGGGCTCGCGCTCGACGCGGACGACCGCCTTGCGCTCGTCTCGTTCTGCGCCCGGCTGCAAGGCGAGCGCGCTGCGGCCTCCCGGCACACGGTCTCCCAGCTGCTCGAGCGGGCGCTCGACGCCGGCGGCTACCGCGCGCACGTGCTCGCGCTCGATCGCCCCCAGCGACGCCTGGCGAACGTGCACAAGCTGCTGCGCCTCGCGCGCCGCTTCCAAGCCGGCCAGGGCCGCGACCTGCGCGCGTTCCTCGACCACGTCGAATACCTCGAGCGCGCCGCCCAGCTCGAGCCCGACGCGCCCGTCGCATCCTCGCCGGCGTCGTCCGCGGAGGGGGAGGGCGAGGACGCCGAAGGCGACGCCGTGCAGCTGATGAGCATCCACGCGGCCAAGGGCCTCGAGTTCCCGGTCGTGTGCGTCGCCGACCTCGGCCGCCAGCCCAACCTGCAGACCCCAGACTTGCTCGTCGACGGCGCGCGCGTCGGGCTGCGCCTCGTCGGCCTCGACGGCGCCCGCTCCACCCCCGCGCTCGACTACGAGGCGCTGTGCCGGGAGCGCCGCGAGCGCGAAGCCGAAGAGGAGGACAGGATCCTGTACGTCGCCATGACCAGGGCGCGCGAGCGCCTGCTGCTGAGCGGCGCGATCGACTTCGCCCGCCTGGGCGGGGCGAGCGCGCGCCAGGGCGCCACGCCTGTCTCCTGGCTCGTGCCCGCGCTGTCCGCCGCGCTCCCCGCAATCGCCCAGACGGGCGACGACGCCGTGCACGAGCTCGCGGTCGGCGACGGCGACGGCGGCGCCACGCGCATTCGCTGCCTGTTCAACACGCCCGCCACCGCCGCGAGCGTCCTGCGGCTCGAGGGGGCGCCGGAGGGAGCCGCCGAGCGCGCGAGCCAGGCGGGCGAGCAACTGTCTTTTTTCGCCGAGCGTGCGCCATCGTCCATACGCGATGACGATCCATCATTAATATATACTATGGCTACCGCGGCGTCGAGCAGGGCAGGGCGACCCGCGCCGTCGCCGGCCGGGCGGCCCGAGCCCCCCGAGGCCCAACCGCTGGCCACCACCCTCAGCTACACCGCGCTCAGCGAGCTCGAGCGCTGCGGCTACCGCTATTACCTCGAACGCATCCTCGGCCTGCCCGAGCAGAGCGCGCCGGCGTCGCTCGACCACGAGCATCACGGCCTGGAGGCCCGTGCGCGCGGCACGCTGATCCACCGCCTGATGGAGCTCGGCCTTGCGTGGCCGGGCGCGCTCGCCGCCGGCGGCTCGATCTCCCCCGAGCGCGTGGGCGAGGTCGCCAAGCAGCTCGGCATGCGCGTCGGCCGCGACGAGCGCCAGGAGATCGCCGAGCTGATCGCGCGCGCCAGCAGCGCAGCCCCCGCCGCGCGCGTCGCGGCCGCCGCCAGCGTGCGGCGCGAGCACGCGTTCGCCTTCTCCGTGGGCCCGCACGCGCCGCTCGTCACCGGCGTCATCGACCTGCTCGCGCGCGAGGCCGACGGCAGCCAGCTGATCGTCGACTACAAGAGCGACCGTGTCGAGCCCGACGCCGACCTGGCGGCGCTCGTGCACGAGCAGTACGCGGTGCAGCGTGAGCTGTACGCGCTCGCGCTGCTGCTGGCCGGCGCCGCCCGCGTGGAGGTCGTCCACTGGTTCCTCGAGCGTCCGCACGAGTGGGTCTCCGCGCGCTACCGCGCCGCGGACCGCGACGAGCTGCAAACGCGCGTGCAGGCGCGCGTCGCGCGCGCAGGGGAACACACGTTCTCCGTCAGCTCGCGACCGCATCGCGGCCTGTGTCTCACGTGCCCCGGCAGGGCCGGCCTGTGCTCGTGGGGAGAGGCCGAAACGCTACGGAAAATCCCTGTCCACGAGCCTGTGCGCTGATACTCTTTTTACTCCGCCTCAGGTGCCCGCCTACCGCCTGTGCCCGTCAGGCACGCGATGGTGGGGGCGACCGCGAGTGGACTATCCACCCTTTGCGGGGACGCACAGCCGCAACGGAGCACTGCCATGAACACGCACATCAAGCAGCCGCCACAGGCCGTCGGACTATACGACCCTCGTTTCGAGCACGACGCCTGCGGCGTGGGGATGGTCGCGCGGCTCGACAACGTGCCCACGCACGAGGTCGTCACGCGCGCGCTCACCGCGCTGGAGAACCTCGAGCACCGCGGCGCCACCGGCGCCGACGCGTGCACCGGCGACGGCGCCGGGATCCTCATGCAGATGCCCGACGAGCTGCTGCGCGCGACCGTCGGCTTCGAGCTGCCGCCGCTCGGCTGCTACGGCGTGCTGATGTGCTTCCTGCCCACCGACGACGCTGCACGCGCGCGCGTGCAGGCCGTGCTCGAGCGCACCGTCGAGCAGGAGGGCCAGCGGCTGCTCGGCTGGCGCGACGTGCCGATCGACCCACAGCAGACCGGCGAGGTCGCCGCCGCCTGCCGCCCGGTCATCCGCCAGCTGTTCGTGGGCGCACCCCAGGTCGGGGCACGGGCCGGCGCGGCCGAGCAGGCGAATCGCGACGCGTTCGAGCGCAAGCTGTACGTCATCCGCCGCGTGTGCGAGCTGAGCGGCGAATGCGAGGGCCTGTACGTCGCCTCCAGCTCCTCGCGCACGCTCAACTACAAGGGCATGCTCATCAGCTACCAGCTCGGCGCCTTCTACACGGACCTCAGCGACGCGCGCACCAAGAGCGCGCTCGCGCTCGTGCACTCGCGCTTCTCCACCAACACCTTCCCCAGCTGGCGGCTCGCGCACCCCTACCGGGTGATCTGCCACAACGGCGAGATCAACACCGTGATGGGCAACGTCAACTGGATGCGCGCCCGCGAGTCCGAGCTGCGCAGCGAGCTGTTCGGCGAGGACCTGCCGAAGATCCTGCCGGTCGTCACGCCCGGCAACTCCGACTCGGCCACGTTCGACAACGTGCTCGAGCTGCTGATGCTCGCCGGGCGCTCGCTGCCGCACGCGGCGATGATGATGATCCCCGAGGCGTGGCGCGACCGCGACGACCTGCCCGACTACCTCAAGGGCTTCTACGCCTACCACTCGTGCCTGATGGAGCCGTGGGACGGGCCGGCGTCCGTGGCGTTCACCGACGGGCGCGTCGTCGGCGCGACGCTCGACCGCAACGGGCTGCGGCCGGGGCGCTGGGTGGAGACCACCGACGGCCACGTCGTGCTCGGCTCCGAGTCCGGGCTGCTCGACATCGAGCCCGCGCACATCAAGCGCCTCGGCCGGCTGCAGCCGGGCAAGCTGTTCCTCGTCGACCTCGAGCGCGGGCGGATCGTCGAGGACGAGGAGGTCAAGAAGACCGTGTCCACGCAGCGGCCCTACGGCGAGTGGTACGCGCGCAACGCCGTCCCCTTCGGCGACCTCCCCCCCTCCGAGCAGGTGACGCTCTCCAACCAGCCGCTGCACGTGCGCCAGCGCGCCTTCGGCTACACCCAGGAGGACCTGCGCATCCTGCTCGCGCCAATGGCCGGCGAAGGCGCCGAGCCGGTCGGCTCGATGGGCAACGACCTCTCGTTGGCGGTGCTCTCCGACCAGGCGCCGCCGCTGTTCTCCTACTTCAAGCAGCTGTTCGCCCAGGTCACCAACCCGCCGATCGACCCGATCCGCGAGGAAATCGTGATGAGCCTGTCCACCAGCCTGGGCAACGAGCGCAACCTGTTCGAAGAGACCCCCGAGCACGCGCACAAGCTGGTGCTCGAACAGCCGATCCTGCTCAACCGCGAGCTCGAGACGCTGCGCAACGTCCAGCACGAGGTGTACGCCGCCGAAACGATCGACATCACCTGGCCCGTCGCCGACGGACCCAGCGGGATGCGCCGCGCGCTCGAGCGCATCTGCGCGCAGGCGCACGAGGCGATCGCCCGCGGCGTGAACATCATCATCCTCTCCGACCGCAACGTCGGTCCCGCGCGCGCGCCGGTGCCGTCGCTGCTCGCGGTCGCCGCCAGCCAACACCATCTCGTGCTCGAGGGCACGCGCCTGCAGGCGGGCATCATCCTCGAGTCCGGCGAGCCGCGCGAGGTGCACCACTTCGCCACGCTGATCGGCTACGGCGCGAGCGCCATCAACCCCTACGTGGCGCTCGAGACGCTCGACGAGCTGGTCGTCGAAGGGCGCATCGGCGCGAGCGCCGGCAACGGCGCGGCGCACCCGCCGCGCCCGGAGGAGCTGGGCGAGCTGCTCGAGCGGGCCGCCCAGAACTACGTCAAGGCGATCGGCAAAGGCCTCCTGAAGACGATCTCCAAGATGGGCATCTCCACCATCCAGTCCTACCGCGCGGCGCAGATCTTCGAGGCGGTGGGGCTCGAGCGCGCGCTCGTCGACGCGCACTTCACCGGCACCGCCTCGCGCGTCGGCGGCGTCGGCATGGACGTGCTCGCAGCCGAGGCGCTGGAGCGCCACGGACGCGCGTATCCACGGCCGCACGACCCGCTGCTGCCCGTGGGCGGCGTCTACCAGTGGCGGCGCGACGGCGAGCACCACATGTGGAACCCCGACACGATCGCGCTCGTGCAGCACGCCGTGCGCGCGGCCAACGGCGACGTGGCGGCGGCGCTGCAGGGCGACCGCGAGGCGCACGCCGCAGTGCGCGGCAGCGCCGCGTTCGAGAAGTACCGCGAGTACGCGCGTCAGGTCAACGAGGACGCCGCGCGCAAGGCCACGCTGCGGGGGCTCTTGCGACTGGGAGGCAGCGCCGGCATCCAGCCGATCGCGCTGGAGGAGGTCGAGCCGGCGAGCGCGATCGTCAAACGCTTCTGCACCGGCGCCATGAGCCTCGGGTCGATCTCGCGCGAGGCGCACGAGACGCTCGCCATCGCCATGAACCGCCTCGGCGGGCGCTCCAACACCGGCGAGGGCGGCGAGGACCCCGTGCGCTTCAAGCCCGACGCCAACGGCGACCGTCGCCGCTCGGCCATCAAGCAGGTCGCCTCCGGGCGCTTCGGCGTGACCATCCACTACCTGGTCAACGCCGACGAGCTGCAGATCAAGATGGCCCAGGGCGCAAAGCCCGGCGAGGGCGGCCAGCTGCCGGGGCACAAGGTGGACGCATACATCGGCTCCATCCGCCACACCACCCCCGGCGTCGGCCTGATCTCGCCGCCGCCGCACCACGACATCTACTCGATCGAGGACCTCAAGCAGCTGATCTACGACCTGCGCTGCTCGAACCCCAGCGCGCAGGTGTCCGTCAAGCTCGTCTCCGAGGTCGGCGTGGGCACGGTCGCCGCCGGCGTCTCCAAGGCGAACGCCGACCGCGTGCTGATCGCCGGCCACGACGGCGGCACCGGCGCCTCGCCGCTGTCCTCCATCCAGGCCGCCGGCGTGCCGTGGGAGATCGGGCTGGCCGAGACCCAGCAGACGCTGCTGCTCAACGACCTACGCTCGCGCATCGTCGTGCAGACCGACGGCCAGCTGAAGACCGGACGCGACGTGGTGATCGCCGCATTGCTCGGCGCCGACGAGATGGGCTTCTCCACCGCGCCGCTGATCGCCACCGGCTGCATCATGATGCGCGCCTGCCACCTGAACACCTGCCCGGTGGGCATCGCCACCCAGGACCCCGAGCTGCGCAAGCGCTTCCAGGGCACCCCCGAGCACGTCGTCAACTTCTTCTTCTTCGTCGCCGAGGAGGTGCGCGAACTCCTCGCCTCGCTCGGCCTGCGCTCGCTCGACGAGGCGATCGGCCGCGTCGACCTGCTCGGCGCCGAGCAGGCGATCGCGCACTGGAAGGCGCGCGGCGTCGACCTCAGCCACATCCTCACCCACATCCCGCTGCCCGCCGGCGCCCCGCGCCGGCGCGTGCAGGCGCCGCCGGCGGTGCTCGAGGACGCGCTCGACTGGCAGCTCGTGCAGGAGGCCGAGCCGGCGCTCAACAGCCGCGTGGACGCCGTCGCCGGCGAGCGCCGCGTGGCCGGCCCCGCGCGCGTCCAGCTCGAGCTGCCGATCCGCAACCGCAACCGCTGCGTGGGCGGCATCCTCTCCAGCCACATCGCCCAGCGCCACGGCGAGCAGGGCCTGCCGGCGGACTCCATCGTCGTCGACTTCGAAGGCTCCGCCGGACAGAGCTTCGCCTGCTGGCTGGCGCCGGGGGTGACGTTCACGCTGCACGGCGACGCCCAGGACTACGCCGGCAAGGGCCTCTCCGGCGGCGTGTTCGCGATCCGCCCGCGCGCGGGGATGGGCGCGCACTTCAAGGCCGAGCACAACGTGATCGTCGGCAACACCGTGCTGTACGGCGCCACCGACGGGCGCGCGTTCTTCCGCGGGCTCGCCGGCGAGCGCTTCGCCGTGCGCAACTCCGGCGCGTGGGCGGTGGTGGAGGGCGTCGGCGACCACGGCTGCGAGTACATGACCGGCGGGCGCGTGGTCGTGCTCGGCCCCACCGGGCGCAACTTCGCGGCGGGCATGAGCGGCGGCGTCGCCTACGTGCTCGACGAGCAGGGCAGCTTCCACAAGCGCTGCAACATGGGCATGGTCGGCTTTGAAGCGCTCTCCGAGGCGGACGCGATAGAGCTGCGCGCGATGATCGAAGAGCACCGGCTGCGCACCGACTCGCCGGTTGCCGCCGATGTGCTCGCGCGCTGGGAGGAGCTGCTCGCCGCCGGCGCGTTCGTGAAGGTCATGCCCCACGACTACAAGCGCGTGCTGCGCGAGCTCGCCGAGGAGGAGGCGCTGGCTGGCAATGCCGCCGGGAACGGCGTGCCGGGCAGCGCGCCGGTCGCGCCGGCCGCGCTGGCTGGGCCGGTGGACGCGCTCGGCGGAGCGGGCGGCTGATGGGCAAGCTCGGCGGCTTCCTGCAGATCGAGCGCCACGGCGTGCCCTACCGGGACCCGACGCAGCGCGCGCACGACTACCGCGAGTTCCTGCTCACGCGCCCCGTGGCGGAGCTGCGCGACCAGGGCGCCCGCTGCATGGACTGCGGCGTGCCGTTCTGCCACAACGGCTGTCCGCTCGGCAACCTGATCCCCGACTGGAACGACCTCGTCTACCGCGACCGCTTCGCCGACGCGATCGCCCAGCTGCACGCCACCAACAACTTCCCCGAGTTCACCGGACGGCTGTGCCCGGCGCCGTGCGAGGCGGCGTGCGTGCTGGAGATCCGCGAGGGCGAAGCGGTGACGATCAAACAGATCGAGAACGCGATCGTCAACCGCGCATGGGAGGAGGGCTGGGTGAAGGCCCAGCCGCCGCGCCACGAAAGCGGGCGGGCGGTCGCGGTCGTCGGCTCGGGCCCGGCCGGCATGGCCGCCGCCCAGCAGCTGCGCCGCGCGGGGCACAGCGTGACGCTGTTCGAGCGCGACGAGGCGATCGGCGGGCTCGTGCGCTTCGGCGTCCCCGACTTCAAGATCGAGAAGGCGGTCGTGCAGCGGCGCGTCGAGCAGCTGATCGCCGAGGGCGTGGAGATCTGCTGCGGCGTGGAGGTGGGCACCGACGTGAGCGTGCAGGAGCTGCGCGCGGACTACGACGCGGTGGTGCTGGCCACCGGCTCGCGCGTGCCGCGCGATCTGCCAGTTCCCGGACGCGGGCTCGACGGCGTGCACTTCGCGATGGAATACCTCTACCAGCGAAACCGCTGGGCGGCGCGCGAGTTCGGCCCGGCGCCCACCAGCAGCCAACCGCCGAGCGAGCGCGAGATCACCGCCGCGGGCAAGGACGTGGTGGTGATCGGCGGCGGCGACACGGGCGCCGACTGCGTCGGCAACGCGCTACGCGAGGGCGCGCGCTCGATCGTGCAGCTGGAGCTGCTAGCCGAGCCGCCGGCGCACCGCCCCGACGAGCTCACCCCGTGGCCGCAGTGGCCGCTGAAGTACCGCCTCAGCTACGCCATGGAAGAGGCCCAGACGACGGGTGCGGGCGAGCAGGACTACTCGGTGAGCACCACCGCGTTCGTCGCCGGCGACGCCGGCGACGCCGACGGCGCCGGGGCGCTCGCCGGCCTGCGCATCGCACAGGCCGAGCCCACGCCGCCGTTCGCGCCGATCCCCGGCAGCGAGCGCGAGCTCCCCGCCCAGCTGGTGCTGCTCGCGATGGGCTTTCTCGGGCCCGAGCAGCAGCTGCTCGACCAGCTGGGGGTGGAGCGCGACGCGCGCAGCAACATCGCGTGCACGCAGCCGTACACGAGCTCCGTGGACGGCGTGTTCGCCGCCGGCGACGCGCGCCGCGGCCAGTCGCTGATCGTGTGGGCGATCAACGAGGGCCGCCAGTGCGCGCGCATCGTCGATCGCTACCTCGCGCGACGCGACGGTGGCTCCGCATCGCTCGCCGGCGACCACCAAGACGATGGCCTGGCCGGTCACGCCGACGCCGACTCCGGCCCGGAGGGGCCGCCGCTGCACGTCACCCCAGGGGTGGGCGCGGCCGAAGGCTGAGCGGCCTGAGCGGCGCCGGGACGGCGCACGCGCACGCGCCAACAGGTATATCCCAGCGGCAACCGATGCCCACCTTCTGCCGCCACAACCGCTTCATCGAGCGCTGTCCCATCTGCAGCAAGACGCTGCCCAGCAACGAGCCCGCCCGAGCGTCCTCGCCACGCGCCAAGGCAACCGCCCGTCCGCGCGCCGCCGGCGAGCGCGCGGCGCGCACGCGCGCGCACAGCGACGGACTGCGCGTGCGCCGCGAGGGGCGAACGGCCGACGACGGGTACCGCTGCGAGCTCGTCCCCGGTCTGCGCGCCTCCGCGGACGCGGTCCGCCTGGCCGAGGAGCTGGCGTTCGCCAGCGGGCGGCTGCTCGCCCTCGCCGCAGACCCGCCCGGGCTCTACGGCGAGATCCGCGCGCTCGCCGAGGACGATCTCGAGCGCGCCACCTGGGCGTGCTTTTTGACCGCCTACCTGTGCCCGCTCGAGCAGGGCGCCACACCGCACGGGGGAGACCCGTTCGCGGGCATCCGCCAGGCGCTCGCCGCTGCGCCCGGCGAGCTGCCGGACCTCAGCGACGTGCCGCTCGGGCCGCGCACGAGCCACGACCCGGCGCGCGGCGCCGGCACGCTGATCGCCTACCGCCAGTGGGTCGAGCGCGCGGGGGAGGCCCAGGCGATCGCCTTCACCGGGGACCCCGCATGGAGCCCCGAGCGGCGCTTCGAGCGCCTGTTCGAGCGCCTCGCGCTCCCTGGGTTCTCGCGCGCCGGGCGCTACGAGCTGCTCGTGTTGCTGGGGCGGCTCGGCCTGTATGCGCTGAGGCCCGACTCGTTGCAGCTGGCCGGAGTGAGGGGCGCAGCGGCGGAGGACGCCACCGCGCTGGCCGCCAAGCGCGTGTTCGGCATCGCCGATCCGCTGCTGTTGGAGCGGCGCTCGACGGCGCTCGCGCAGGCCGTGTCGGTGCCGATCGAGGCGCTCGACCTGGCGCTCGCCAACTGGGCCGGCCCGCAGCCGGCCACGCTGGGATTCCCACGCGAGGTCGTCGACGAGGGCGCCTTCGAGCGCGCCGGCGACGCGTTGGGCGTGTAGCAGACGCGCGCGCACACGCGACGAGACGCGCGCGCACACGCGACGCCGAGAGGGGCGTGCAATGCCGTCCACACCGGTGCCTACAGTGCTGGCAGCAAGTCGTTTCCAACCCAGGAGCCGCCGATGCCCCTTTGCTTCATCGAGCCGCAGGATGCGATCCGCGTCATCGCCGACTCGGTCGGCCGTGAGGCGCGCCGCCAGCTCGTCGGCGAGGTCGTGCGCGCATGGGTCGATGACATCCCCGACCAGGAACTGTCCGTCCACTACGCGAAGGCGATCGAAGACCTGGACGAGGACGACCTGCACCTGCTGGCCGCCTGGCACGCCTCGCTGGAAGTCGGTCAGCCGATCCCCAACACCGACTTCCTCGTCGGCGTCTTCCCCAGCCTCGGCGAGAACCGGCGCGAGGCGCTGAAGATCGCCGCCGGCTTCCGCGGCGAGGAGGCCTTCCAGGCCGGGGTGGCCGAGGATCAGGCGCTGGACACAGTGCTGCCGCGGCTGTCGAGCGAGCGCGCGGTCGAGCTCGCCAACGAGTGCATCCAGCTGTACATGTGGGACCGGCTGGGGTCCGACAACTAGGACGCCGATGGGCGGCGCGATGCCGCGTGCATGACGTACTTTCGTACGTGATAGCGTACGCAGCGTGGCGGATTCGGTACGGGTGTTTGCGGCGCATGCCGCCGAGTACCACGGCCAGCGCCGGCGCCTGGTGCCGTCCTTCGACCTGTTCTACGGGACGGCGGTCGATCTGCTGGCGCTGAAGCCCGGCCCGGTACGGCGGGTGCTGGACCTCGGTGCGGGCACCGGCTTGATGAGCGCGGCGGTGATTGAGCGCTACCCGCACGCGGAGGTGATCCTGCTGGACGGCGCGCAGGAGATGCTGGCGCAGGCGCGTGCGCAGCTCGCAGGTCGGGCGATCGCGACCGTGTGCGCCGACCTGCGCGAGCCGCTGCCCGACGGCCCGTTCGACGCGGTCGTCTCCGCGCTGGCGATCCACCACCTGGAGGACGCCGACAAGCGCGATCTGTTCGCGCGCGTGCACAACGTGCTGCGTCCCGACGGCGCGTTCGTGAACGCCGAGCACGTCGCCGGGCCGAGCGCGTGGCTGGCGGGCGTCTACCGCGAGCTGTGGCGCGCGGCGTGCCGCGCGGCGGGGGCGGGGGAGGACGAGATCGCGGCGGCGGTCGAGCGCATGGCGACGGATCGCTCGGTGGACGTCGCCACGCAACTCGAGTGGCTGCGCGCAGCCGGCTTCGAGGACTGCGACTGCTTCTTCAAGCACCTGCACTTCGGCGTGCTCGCTGGCTGGCGCAGCGGCGCGGCACCGGCGGCCCACGCAGCTTGACGTAGGCTGCGCGCCGCCGACCTAGCTTCAGCCGGCCTCCCGCCAACCCAGCCGGCCTCGCGCCAATCCAGCCGGCCTCGCGCCAAGCTACACTCGCAGCATGCCCACCGAGGAAGACGTGATGGACGCGCTGTCCAACGTGATCGACCCTGAGCTCGGCCTCGACTTCGTGGAGCTGGGCCTCATCTACGGCGTGGAGGTCAGTGAGGGCAACGTGCGCGTGACCTTCACGCTGACCACGCCCGGCTGCCCGATCGGCCCGCACGTCAACGAACAGATCGAAGAGTTCGTCGGCGAAGTCGACGGCGTAACGAGCGTCGAGTCCGAGATGGTGTTCACGCCGGCGTGGTCGCCGGAGATGATGAGCGAGGACGCGAAGTTCGCGCTGGGGTACTGACGCCGACCGGTCGAGTCGGAAAGGCCTGCCCCAGGCTGACGCGAACATACGTTCCCGTCCTGTGGCGACAGTAGCATAAGCTGCCATGTCGGCGGCGCCCCAGTCTCCCCCTGCCCACCGGAAGGCTCGCGGAGCCTTCTTTACACCGCCGGCGATCGCCGATTTCCTGAGCCGCTGGGCAGTCCGAACACCCAACGCGAGGGTGCTCGATCCGACCTGCGGCGAGGCGGTCTTTCTGCTGGCGGCAGCCGACCGGCTTGAAACCCTGGGGACATCGCCAAACGCGATCGCCGAGCAGTTGACCGGAGTTGATCTGCATCAGCCGTCGCTGGACGCCTCCGCCGCATTTCTGCGCTCGACGGGGGTCGGCGCCAACCTCGTGCGCTCGGACTTCTTCGACCTCTCGACGCCGGCACAAATCGGAGACCAGATCGGCTGGCAAGACGCTGTCATCGGCAATCCGCCGTTCGTGCGCTACCAAGAGCACCGCGGCCAACTGCGCAAGCGATCGGCTGCCGCCGCGCTGGCCCAAGGAGTCCGACTGTCGGGACTCGCGTCGTCGTGGGCGGCCACGCTGGTCCATGCCTCGGGATTTCTGACGCCAGCGGGTCGGCTGGCCATGGTTTTGCCGGCGGAGCTCCTGACGGTCGGTTACGCCGAGCCGATCCGTCGGTGGCTCAAACAGCGCTTCGCGATCGTCAACCTCGTGATGTTCGAGCGGCTGCAGTTCCGTGGCGCCGACGAGCAAGTCGTGCTCCTGGTCGCGCACGGGACCGGGCCGTGCGACTCGTTTTGCCTGTTCCACGTGGATAGCGCAGACGATCTGGCCGAGGTCCACCCTCTCGATCCGGTCGGAGCGAACCCGGCGGCCGAGGGCAAGTGGAGCGATCTGGCGCTGTCGCTCGATGTCCGCCAGCTTTTTCGCTCGGTGGCGGAGCAGATGGTGAGGCTCGATGGCTACGGCACACCAGAATTGGGCACCGTGACCGGTAACAACGACTACTTCACGATGTCCGAGGCTACACGCGCCGAATACGGCATCGCGGAGCGCCATTTGACTCGCATCAGCCCTCCCGGCACGAGGCACTTGAAGGGGCTGGACTTCTCACGGGAGCAGTGGGACGAGCTCAAGCTCTCCGGTAAGCGCGTGTGGCTCCTGTACCCAAAGCAGACGATCCGCGACAAGGCGCTGATGCGCTATCTCGAGCGCGGGCGCGAAGAAGCGGTTCACGAGGCGTACAAGTGCACTGTACGCGAGCCGTGGTGGCGTCCGCCGGTCGTCCCAGTGCCGGATCTCTTCTTCACTTACATGTCTCACCGCTATCCTCGCTTGATCGATAATACGGCCGGTGCGGCATTCGTTAATTCGATGCACGGGCTGCGCCTGCGAGACGACGCTCCCGACCAAGCGCGTAGCGCCCTGCCACTGGTGGCACTCAACTCAGTCACCATGCTTGGTGCCGAGATCATGGGCCGCTCTTACGGTGGCGGCATCCTCAAGATGGAGCCTCGCGAGGCTGCCGCTCTGCCAGTACCCGCGCCGGAGGCGCTTGCATCAGCCTGGCGAGTGCTCGCGAAGCGGGCGCCCGATTTGGATGCTGCCCTCAAGCGCGGCGAGTGGTGGACAGTAGTGGCCGCCGTCGATCAGGTGCTGCTCAAGCAGACGCTCGGCCTCTCTAACGCCGAGATCATCGCCATCCAGGACGCCGCAACTCTCCTTCGCGTCCGGCGCACGCGGCAGACCGAGGAGCATCCTCAGAGGTGGCGAAGTGCCACGCAGACGCCTGCGAGAACGCGATCGAGCTCTACGGTTGTCGGCACTCGCTTGACCTCGTAAGGCTTGGTCAAGTCCCAGTTCTCATGCCCGTACGCGAAGAGGCCACAAGCCTCGAACCATCGCGAGGCGATGTGCGCGAAATCAACCGTCTTTTCGAGGTCCGTTTGGTTACGCACGCGAACGCTGAGGAACAACCAGTTGTGCGGAGGCGTACGTCGCAGCCACAAGGTGAGATCGGACGTCGCGCCGCCACCCTCACCCAGGGCCCGCGCGTACTCTCCCTTGACATCTATGTCCTTAAACGCCGCCTCCTTGATGCGCTTCTCCAGGTCCGCGCTTCCCGCGCGGCCCTGTGCCGTCTGTTTGGGGCTGCCAGGATGCTTTGGACCCCCGGTGGCCTTGGTCTCTATCGTGAGCTGCACCATCCCGCTGACGGGATACGCAATATCCAGGTTGTGTGTACGAAACAAAAGCCCCGGCACACCGCGGCGAGTGTGCAGTCTCTTCCCGGAGCAGCGTTCGAGCAGCAACGCGAGCACGTCATTAAGGAAGTCGCCCTTGCCGTTCTGACGGTCGCCCTGACCAGTCCTGCCGGCGCTCACAAGCCGGTCGAAGTCTGCCATCGTGTGCAGGAAGACAGGTTCGACGGCTTTGAAGGTCCGGGCCTTGCCCTGTTCGATGGTGCGCAGCCCTTCGATGAACGGCTGGCGAGCTGGTCGCGAAACCCTCCGGCGCCCGAGCGTCTTGATGTTGCGTGGCATCGGCGGTGACTACCCGAAGCGGGAACGGCTACGCTGGCGCGCCCGCCGACTCGCGCGCGAGCGACACGAGCTTCGCCAGTTCGTCGGCGATGCTCTGGCCGAACGCGTCGAGGTCGGGCATGGCGTCGAAGTCACCCAGCAGGCCGAAGTTCATCTGTCCGTTGTAGGACATGATCGCGATCGCCAGCGCGTGGTTTTCCGGCAGGAAGGCCACGGGGATCGCGTGCAGCATCTCGCGCCCGAGCACATACAGCGGGAACTGCGGGCCGGGGACGTTGGTGACAATCAGGTTGAACAGGCGCGTGGAGAAGTTCAGCCGCGAGGCCTGCGCGAGGATCGTCGGCGGGGCGAAGTCCTGGGCGCCGGCGATCACCTCCGCGCCGAGCGCCTGCTTGGACTCCTTCAGGCCTTCCATCGCGCCCGACACGAAGCGCAGGCGGTTGACCGGGTCTGAGATGTAGATCGGCAGTGGGCCGCGCATCGCCACGATGCGGTTGCCGCCCTCGTGGTGCTCGCCTTCCGTGCGCACCGACACCGGCACCAGCGCGCGCATCTCCACGCCCGCGGTGTGGCGCCCGCGCGCGATCAAGAACGCGCGCAGCGCTCCCGCGACGACCGCCAGCACCACGTCGTTGACCGTCCCGCCGAAGGCGTTCTTCACCGCCTTGAAGTCGTCGAGCTCGCTGGTGATGCCCACGAAGCGCCGGTGCGGGCCGATCGGCACGTTCAGCGGCGTTTCCGGCGCCGGGTTCAGGCCCGCCCAGACGATCTCGCCGATGCCCTCCGCCGCCTCGCGCGCGTGCGAGAGCGCGCGCTCGGGGTGCGCCACCGCATCCATCGCCGCCTCCGCCAGGCGCACGCCCGCGCGCACCGCGCCGAGCAGGCCGGCGGCCACCAGCTGCGCCGTGCCCGGTTCAGGGTGTGGCTGCCAGGGGCGACCCACGTACTGGTTCTGTGGCGGATCGGGGGACAGGTCGAACAGCACCGTCGCCAGGTCCACGCCCGCGATGCCGTCGATCAGCGAGTGGTGGGTCTTGGTGATCAGCGCAAAGCGGTCGTCTTCCAGCCCCTCGATCAGCCACATCTCCCACAACGGCTTCGAGCGGTCGAGCTGCTGGGAGAAGATGCGCGCGGTCAGATCCTGCAGCTGCTCCCACTGCCCCGGCGCGGGCAGCGCGGTGTGGCGCACGTGGTAGTCGAGGTTGAAGCTCGGGTCGTCGATCCACACCGGACGGCCGCTGTCGAGCGCCGTGTGCGCGAGCTTGTGGCGGTAGCGGGGAACCAGGTGCAGGCGCCGGCGGATCTGCTCGAGGAACTCATCCATGCTCGGCGGCGGGCCTTCGATGATCGTCAGCCCGCCGATGTGCATGTGCGAGACGGAGCTCTCCTGGTGCAAGAACGAGGCGTCTACCGGCGTCAGTCTGTCCAGGTGGTGTTGGCTCACGCGGTCTAGCGTATCGAGCTGCCCCCTACAATGACACCCGTGCCCGCAAGCGCCACAAGCGAGGTGTCAAACACCGTCGAGAAGCTGTTGCTGGCGGCCCCGCGCGGCTACTGCGCGGGGGTCGATCGCGCGGTGCAGACGGTCGAACGCGCGCTCGCCATCCACGGCGCGCCCGTGTACGTGCGCAAGGAGATCGTCCACAACAAGCACGTCGTCGCGCAGCTGCGCGAGCGCGGCGCGATCTTCGTGGACGAGCACACGCAGGTGCCCGAGGGGGCGGTGTGCGTGTTCTCCGCCCACGGCGTCGCCCCCAGCGTGCGCGAGGGCGCCGACGAGCGCGGCCTGCGCACGATCGACGCCACCTGCCCGCTCGTCACCAAGGTCCACCGCGAGGCCGCCCGCTTCGCCCGCGACGGGTACACGATCGTGCTCGTCGGGCACGACGGCCACGAGGAGGTCGAAGGCACGATGGGCGAGGCGCCCGAGCAGATCGTGCTCGTCGAGAGCGAGCAGGACGTCGACGAGCTGCACATCGACGACCCCCAGCGGGTTGCCTACATCACCCAGACGACGCTCGCCGTGGGGGAAACGAGCGCCATCGTCGAGCGGCTGCGCGCGCGCTTCCCCAGCATCGTCGGCCCGCGCACCGACGACATCTGCTACGCCACCACCAACCGCCAGGCGGCCGTGCGCCAGATGGCCGGCAGCTGCGAGCTGATGCTCGTGATCGGCTCGCGCAACTCATCCAACTCGGTGCGGCTCGTCGAGGTCGCGCGCGACTGCGGCACCGACGCGCACCTGATCGACGCCGCGCGCGAGGTGCGTGAGGAGTGGCTGGACGGCGTGCGCGTCGTGGGCATCTCCTCCGGCGCCAGCGCGCCCGAGGAGCTCGTCAGCGAGCTGGTCGACTTCTTCCGCGCGCGCGGCGTGTCGGACATCTCGGAGTTCGACGTGATCCGCGAGGATGTCCGCTTCATGCTCCCCAAGCCGATCCGCCAGGCCTGCGCACTCTAGTCGTCTCCGACCTGCACCTCGGCAGCCGCACGCGCACCGACCTGCTGCGGCGCGAGGAGCTGCGTGCGCCACTGCTGGCAGCCGCCGCGGACGTGGACCGGGTGGTGCTGCTCGGCGACGTGCTGGAGCTGCGTCACGGCCCGATGCGCGAGGCGCTGGCCGCCGCGCGCCCCTTCTTCGCGGATCTCGGTCGCACGCTCGACGGCCGTGAGCTCGTGCTCGTGGCCGGCAACCACGACCACGCGCTCGTCGAACCGTGGCTCGCCGAGCGCGGGCGTGAGCACGAGCCGCCACCGCTGGGCGTCGAGCAGCTGCTCGACCCCGCGCGCGTCTCGCCCGCGCTCGAGCAGATCGCCCGCTGGGCCCTGCCAGCCGTCGCCCGCGTCGCCTACCCCGGCCTGTGGCTGCGCGACGACGTGTACGCCACCCACGGGCACTACCTGGACGCTCACCTCACCATGCCCACGCTCGAGCGCCTCAGCATCGGCGCCATGTGCCGCGTGCTCGCACGGCCCGCCACCGCGTTCGCCGCCGTCGGCGACTACGAGGCCGTGAGCGCACCGCTGTTCGCGTGGCGCGACGCCGTCGCCAGGGACGCGGCAACGGGCGCGGTGCTCAACGGCATGGCGACCGCATCCGCGTGGTCTGCGCTCACCGGCTCCGGCCAACGCAACGGGCGCCCGCGCGACTCCCTGCGCCGCCGGGCGCGCCGGCGCGTGCTCGTCGCCCTCTTCCCGGCGGCCGTCGCCGCGCTCAATCGCGCGGGCATCGGGCCACTGCGCGCCGATCTGTCGCTCACCGAGCTGCGCCGCGCCGGGCTGGCCGCGATGGGCGAGGTCGCCGCACGTCTCGATCTCGGCGACGCGTACGTCGTCTTCGGCCACACTCACCGCGCCGGCCCGCTCGCCGGCGACCCGCGGACCGAGTGGCGTGGGCGCGGCGCTGCGCGCCTGGTGAACGCGGGCAGCTGGACCTACTCGCGCTTCTTCCTCGACGGTCAGCCCGGCGTGAGCCCCTACTGGCCGGGGACGGGCGTGCTCATCGAAGACGACGGCCCGCCCGCGGTCGTCCAACTCCTCGGCGACCGCACGCACCAGCAGCTCGCGCCGCCACCCCGCGGCCGGCTCTCCGCCCATTAGCCTCGCGGTCGCTGAGCCCCAGCACCGCTAGACAGCATGAAGGCCGCGCTGTTTGGTTTCGTGCAGGAAGGCTGCCAGAAATAACGAACAAGCGGAAGTCCTCCGACTGGCATCTGGAACGCCATCTCCGGCGCATTTCACCACCAGCTCAACTATGTGGGCCAACGACCAGCCGTCAGCAAGGCAACCGCATGGCACGAACACTTATGCGTCGCACGCCGATCGTCCTGCTGCTGGTCCTCGCCGCGGTGGGTGCGCACTCGCTGGCTGGCCGCGGAGCTCAAAGTGGGTCGGGAACCGCTGACAGCAGCGGACTGCTGGTCGCCAACGCCGAGCGAATGCTCTCCGGGTCTGTCGCACCGGTAAGTCCCGTGGATGCCGTGCACGCTGTCGGTCGAGAGGCAAAACGCAAGCAACAGACTTCGCGCGGTCCGCGGGGCGAAACGGGGCCAGCCGGACCCCAGGGAAAGGAAGGGCCCGCCGGTGCCGCCGGGCCCGAAGGCAAGGAAGGCCATGCGGGCGTCGCCGGACTCGAAGGCAAACAGGGATCGCAGGGTGCGAGGGGCGAAACGGGCACGGAAGGCAAACAGGGACCGCAGGGCGCGCGCGGTGAAAAAGGCGAACGCGGCGAAGCGGGCAACGGCGTGGAAATCGCCCCCGAGCAGGTGACCGAAGCGATGTTGGCCGCCGAAGCGGTGTCCGCGTCGAAGATCGCCAAGGAAACGATCACCGCGACGCAGCTCGCCGCCGGCGCCGTCGGTACCGACAAGCTCGCCACCGACGCCGTGACCGCCGGCAAGCTCGGCAAAGAAGCTGTCGAAACGACGAAGCTGAAGAACGAAGCGGTGACCTCGGGGAAGCTCGCCGCGGAAGCTGTGACGGAAGGCAAGCTGGCGAACGAAACGGTCTCCGCGTCGAAGATCGCCAAGGAAACGATCACCGCCGCCCAGCTGGCCGCCGGCGCTGTCACCGGCGAAAAGTTCGCAAGCGAAGCCGTCACGGCCGGGAAGCTCGGCAAAGAAGCCGTCGATGCCGCGAAGTTGAAGAACGAAGCGGTGACGGAAGAAAAGCTAGCGGCGGAAGCGGTGACGACGGGAAAGCTGGGCGCTGAAGCGGTGACGTCGGGGAAGCTGGCCTCCCAGGCGGTGACCGAAGGCAAGCTGGCCGCCGAAGCGGTGTCCGCGGCGAAGATCGCCAAGGAAACGATCACCGGCGCCCAGCTGGCCGCCGGTGCTGTCACCGCCGAAAAGATCGCCGGCGAATCGCTGACCGCCGAAAAGCTCGGCAACCAATCGGTGACAACGGCGAAGCTGAAGAACGAAGCGGTGACCGAAGCAAAGCTCGCCGACGAAGCCGTGACAGAAGTGAAGCTCGCCGACGAAGCCGTGACGGAAAGGAAGTTGACCAACGAAGCCGTCTCCGCCGCGAAGATCGCCAAAGAAACGATCACCGCGGCTCAGCTGTCCGCCGGCGCCGTCACGGCCGAAAAGTTCGCCAGCGAATCCGTGACGGCGGGCAAGCTCGGCAAGGAAGCTGTCACCACGGCCAAGCTGACCGACGAAGCGGTCACCGAAGAAAAGCTCGCCGACGAAGCGGTTACGGAAGAAAAGCTCGCCGACGAAGCGGTGACTGAAGGCAAGCTAGCCCACGAAGCGGTGACCGAAGAACGGCTTGCGGCGGGCGCCGTGACCGAAGGCAAGCTCGCCTCCGAAGCGGTTTCCGCGGCGAAGATCGCCACAGAAGCGATCACCGGCACTCAGCTCGCCGTGGGCGCCGTGACGGGCGCGAAGATCGCCAAAGAAACGATCACCGCGTCCCAGCTGTCCGCCGCCGCCGTGACCGGCGAAAAGATCGCCGGCGAAGCCGTGACCGCCGGCAAGCTCGGCAACGAATCCGTTGAAACGGCGAAGCTCAAGAACGAAGCGGTGACCGAAGCGAAGCTCGCCCCCGAAGCGATCTCCGAACACAAGCTGAAGAACGAAGCGGTGACGGCGGCGAAGATCGCCAAAGAAACGATCACCGCGTCCCAGCTGTCCGCCGCCGCCGTGACCGGCGAAAAGATCGCCGGGGAAGCGGTGACCACCGCCAAGCTCGGCAAAGAAGCTGTCGAAACGGGCAAGCTGAAGAACGAAGCGGTCACGGAAGGGAAGCTGGCCTCCGCCGCGGTCACGGCCGCGAAGCTGAGCTCTGAAGCGGTGACCGAAGCCAAGCTGGCCTCCGAAGCGGTGACCGCGGGGAAGCTGGCCTCCGAAGCCGTCTCAGCGACGAAGATCGCCAAAGAAACGATCACCGCAACCCAGCTGGCCGCCGCCGCCGTGACCGCCGAAAAGATCGCCGGGGAAGCGCTGACCGCCGGCAAGCTCGGCAAAGAAGCTGTCGAAACGGCGAAGTTGAAGGACGAAGCGGTGACCGAAGCGAAGCTCGGCGCTGAAGCGGTCTCCGAAGGCAAGCTGAAGAACGAAGCGGTGACGGCGGCGAAGATCGCCAAAGAAACGATCACCGCAGCGCAAATGTCCGCCGGCGCCGTGACCACCGAAAAGCTCGCCGGGGAAGCGGTGACGGCCAGCGGGCTCGGCAAAGAATCGGTGGAAACGGCGAAGATCCTGAGCGAAGCCGTCAGCGGAGAAAAGCTCAAAGGCGAAGCCGTCGAAACGACCAAGATCAAGAAAGAAGCGGTCACCGCCGAAAGGCTTGCGAAAGAAACGATCACCGCGAGCCAACTCGCCTCCGAAGCGGTGACGGCGACCAAGCTGGGCGCCGAAGCGGTGACCGAAGTCAAGCTCAAGAACGGGGCGGTCACGGAAGCCAAGCTCGCCGGCGAAGCGGTCGCCGAAGCGAAGCTGAAGAGCGAAGCGGTCTCCGAAGCGAAGCTCGCCTCCGAAGCGGTGACCGAAGCAAAGCTGAGAAACGGCGCCGTGACCGAAGCGAAGCTGAAAAACGAAGCGGTCTCCGAAACCAAGCTCAAGCCCGAAGCCGTCTCCGAAACCAGGCTGAAGAACGAAGCGGTCTCCGAAGCGAAGCTGAAAAACGAAGCGGTCGTCGCCTCAAAGCTGGCGGGATCGTTGAAAGAATCGGCCGCGGCTGAAATCACGACGCCCGCCGTGCAGACGGAAGTGACTGAATCGGGCAAAGGCAATGGAGAAAAAGAACCCAGCGCCACGAGGCCCACGATGGTCTACCTGCACTGGAAGTTCAAAACCGAAAAAACCGGCAGCATGAAAATCGAAGTCGGCGGCGTGGTCGCGGGCGAATTCGAAAGCCTCGAAAAAAATAAAGCGATCACCGCCACTTGGACGGGCATCGTGCCGGCCGGTAAAAAGCTGAAGATCACGTTCGCCGAAGCGGAAAAAGTCATTCCTGTCTTCCAGACGCTGTAGCGGTCCCCTCGGCGTGCAGGAAACGAGTGGGGTGCGGCGAAGAACTACCGCGGGCGCATCGATCGCAGCGTCCGCCCACCCCGCAACCAAGGACCCGTGGTAGGTATGACGACGAGCACCCAGGGCCCCGCACAGCCCGTGAGCATGGCTGGCGCGCCTCCGATTCCCCCTCCGCACGTCTCGCGGGGCGCGGCCGCCGGCGCCCTCCCAGGCTACGTCCCTCCGCGCGGCGAGCGAAGCGCGCCGAGATGGCGCATACCCGGCGGCGCCAACAACCGCAAGCGCATCGCGGCGCTGGCCGCCGCGGCCGCCCTCGCCCTCGCCCTCGTCCTCCTTCTCGCCGGCGTGTTCAAGTCGGGGTCCCACGTCACCGACATCCAGGCGCCCCCCACGGCGCGGGCGGCCGCCCAGGCACAGGCGGGGTTGAGGCAGCCCGGGGTGGCATCGGTGTCAGGCCAAGCGCCGTTCGTGGTGCACTACCCGAGCGATTGGACGCGGCTGACCTCAGCACAGCTGGCGAGGATCGCCAACCCGCCCGCCGCGGGGCTCATCGCCGAAGGCGGCAAGGTGCTGCTGTTCGTGCGGCCCGAGAAGCCGCTGACGCAGCCGCTCTCCACGCTCGCGGTCCAGCTCACTGAGTCGCTGCGCCGTCGCTTTGCCGACTTCAAGCTGCTGAGCACCGGGACGACCAGGACGCTCGCCGGCCCGGCTTGGGTGTACACGTTCGCGCGCACCGCGCACCAGCTCGTGCAGAGCGAGGTTGTGATCTCCACCCCCAGCGCAGCCTACGAGCTGGACATCACCCTACGTGGGAGCGCCGATCGCGCGGCCCGGCAGATGGGCGAAATCGTGCACTCGTTCCAGGCCTGAAGACCGCGCCCCGACCGCCATTCGCGGGCCGCGGCGGGCGCTCACCGGGCGAGACCCGGCGTGAAGCACGTCGCCAGGCAGACCACCCCGCTGCCAACCTGCATTCGCAGCACGCCCTCCGTGTGCCGCTCGTGCTCGAGCAGCGGGTAGGCGCCCGGGTGGGCGACCGTCAGCTCCCGGCCGCCCGTCGCCGGGCCGCCGTTCACCGTCACGGCTCCCGCGCCGTCGAGCACCGCCCACACGCCGCCCGCCTCGTACGGGCCCGAGTACGCGCCAGGCTGATCTTCGGTTTGCGGTTCCAGCCGCGCACCCGGGGTGTCCTCCGGGCGCAGCGGCGCCAGCGGCTCGCGTTCCACGCCCAGCAGCTCCTGGATCGCCAGCTCCGTCTCGGTGTAGGCGCCCTCGCCGAAGTGGTAGTCGAACAGCCGCGCGCGGCCGTCGAACAGGTAGCGCGCCGGCCAGCCCCCGTTCTCGTACTCGCGCCACAGCGCCAGCTCGCTGTCGATCAGCACCGGGTGCGCGATGCCCAGGCGCGCCACCGCCGCGCGCACCGCCTGCTCCTCGCGCGAGGCGTCGAAGCCCGGACTGTGCACGCCCACCACCCGCAGGCCCGCGTCCGCGTAGCGCGCGTGCCATGCCTTCACGTACGGCAGCGTGCGCAGCGAGTTCGGCCGGCAGAAGTCCCAGAACTCAACCAGCAGCGGGCGTTCGCGCTGGATCACGCTCACGCCGGCAGCCGGCGCGTTCACCCACGGCAGCCCGCGCGGGAACAGCGGCGCGACGATGTTGTCTACAGGCGCACGCAACGCGCCCGTCAGCCAATCGAGCCGACCATCTCCAACTGAATCAGGCGGTTGAGCTCGACCGCGTACTCCATCGGCAGCTCCTTCGTCACCGGCTCGATGAAGCCGTTCACGATCATCGCCGCCGCCTCGTCCTCGGTGAAGCCGCGCGAGCCCATGTAGAACAGCTGGTCGTCGGAGATGCGGCCCACGGTCGCCTCGTGCGCGACCGTCACGTTCGGGTTCTGGATCTGGATGTCCGGCCACGTGTCCGAGCGCGAGCGCCCGTCCATCATCAGCCCGTCGCACTGCACGCGCGCTTTCGAGCCGGCGGAGTTGTGGCCCATCTTCACCAGGCCGCGGTAGCCCATGATGCCGCCGTCCTTGGAGATCGACTTGGCGAGGATGTTCGAGGTGGTGTTCGGCGCCAGGTGCACGACCTTCGCGCCCGTGTCCTTGTGCACGCCGCCCGAGGCCACGCCCACGTTCAGGTGGTCCGCACGCGCGCCCTCGCCCATCAGGTAGGAGCCGGGGTACAGCATCACGTACTTCGCGCCCATCGAGCCGCCCACCCACTCGACCGTGCCCTCCGCCTCCACCACCGCGCGCTTGGTGTTCAGGTTGTACACGTCCTTCGACCAGTTCTGCACCGTCGTGTAGCGCGCCTTCGCGCCCTCGTGCACGAAGATCTCCACCACGGCCGAGTGCATCGAGTTGACCGAGTAGGTCTGCGCGGTGCAGCCCTCGATGTAGTTCACGTCCGAGCCCTCGTCCGCCACGATCAGCGTGTGCTCGAAGGTGCCCTCGCCGGCGCCCTCCATGCGGAAGTACGCCTGCAGCGGCAGGTCCACCTTCACGCCCTTCGGCACGTACAGGAACGAGCCGCCCGACCACACCGCGCCGTGCAGCGCCGAGAACTTGTTGTCCTGCGCGGGCACGCATTTGTTCATGAAGTACTTCTGCACCAGCTCCGGGTACTCGCTGATCGCCGTGTCCATCGAGCAGAACAGGATGCCCAGCTTGGCGTACTCCTCCTTCAGCCCCTCGTACACCGGCTCCTGGCGCCACACGCCGACGACGCCCGCCAGGTGCTCGCGCTCGGCCTGCGGGATGCCCAGGTCCTCGTAGGTCTGCTTCATCTCCGCCGGCACTTCGTCCCAGCTGTTGAAGCGCCCGGCGGTCGGGGGGGAGTACAGCACGAGGTCATCGAGGTTCAGGCCCGACAAATCGACGCCCCAGCTGGGGACGGGCTTGCGTTCGAAGATCTCCAGCGCTTTCAGGCGTTTGTCGGCCATCCAGTCGGGCTCGCCCTTGATCTTCGAGAGCTCCGTCACCACCTCGCGCGATATGCCCTGGCGGGCGCGCAGCTGCCCCTGCTCGTCCTCTACAACGGGGCTGGGCTTGGTGATGTTCGGGCGCTCAATCGTGGCCATGCTGCTCCTCGCTCCAGGTTAGCTTGCGTGTCCTCCGCAATGGGGGAGGAATCCTGTGCTGCGGAGTAGGAATTGTATCGAGCGCGGGGTCGCTCCCCGGCGCCGCGCCGCAAGCGCCGGTCGGCCGGCGGCTAAAAGCCCGGGCCCGCCTCCGGCTCCTCGAGCGTGCGCGCGAGTTCCACGCGGCTCATCGCCACCACGATGTAGCCGAGCGCGTTGCGGGCCTCCGCGCTCTCAGGCGGCAGGTGCACCGCCACCATCCCCTCGCCGGCGCGCACCACGTCGGCGACCCCGCTCACCTGCTCGTCGGTCTGCGGCGACACGAACGACAGCTCCAGCCGCTCGCCCACCGTCACGTCCAAGTCGCATTCGATCAGCAGGCCATCCGGGCCCACGTTCACGGTCTTGCCCTCCGCCTGCGCCCCGGTGGCGCTCGCGCGCGCGGTGATCGCCATCTCGAACGTCATCCGCGTGCCGCGACTGCGATACAAGCTCCGTTCCGACACCTGGAAGCGCAGGTCGCCGGCGGGCTTCACGCAGTACAGCGTGCCCGGCAGCGCCACCAGCGACTTCTCGTGGCGGAAGGTCACGAACGCGTCCGGCGTCACGTCGCGCAGGCGCAGCAGGCGGCCCTTCTCCAGGCACTCCAGCGTCATGCCCCGCTCGGAGAACGCGAGCACCACCGCCCTGAAGCCACCACCCGTTTCCTGCGGGACCGTCACGCGCACGACGTCATGTAGCCGGAGGCGGTTCAAGTTGCCCTCGCTGATAGCGCGGCACAGGCCGATCAATGAACCTGTTCTGCCAGTAGGGATTCCTAGCAGATCGCGGGCAGGTTGCCCGTGCGGCCCGCTACGCCGGCCAGGCGTGATCGCCCGTGACCGCGCCGCGCACGACCTTCAGGTTCAGCAGCGCACACTTGCGCCGCGTCGCCGACACGGGGATGCCGAGCAGCTCGATCATCCAGTCAGCGCCCAGCTCGCCCACCTCCGCCAGCGCCATCCCCTTCAGCTCCTCCGAGGCGATCGACGCCGCCGCCTGCGAGATCGCGCAGCCGTGGCCCTGGAAGCGCAGGTCCTCGATGCGGCCGTCCTGCACGCGGATCTGCACCGCCAGCTCATCGCCGCACAACGGGTTGTGCTCCAGCGCCTCCAGGTCGTGGGGCTCGAGCTCACCGAAGTTGCGCGGGTGCTTGTAGTGGTCGAGGATGTAGTCGCGGTAGAGGTCGTCCATCACAGCCCGAACACCTCGCGGCCCGCCAGCAGCGCGTCCACCAGTGCGTCCACGTCGGCGCGGTCGTTGTACACGCCCACGCTCGCCCGCGCCGTCGCGCCCACGCCCAGGCAGCGCATCAGCGGCTGCGCACAGTGGTGGCCCGCGCGGATGCACACGCCCGCGCGCGCCACCAGCTCGGCCACGTCATGGGGGTGGATGCCGTCGATCGTGAACGACGCCAGCCCGCCGCGGCGCTCGGCGCTCGCCGGGCCAACCACGCGCAGGCCCGGCACCTCCGCCAGGCGCTCGAGCATGTACGCCGTCAGCGTGCGCTCATGCTCGCGCACGCGCTCCATGCCCAGCGCCTGCAGGTAGGCCACCGCCGCACCCAGCCCCACCGCCTCCGCCACCGGCGGCGTGCCGGCCTCGAACTTGTACGGCAGCTCGTTCCACGTCGCCGACTGGAAGTCAACCGAGGCGATCATGTCGCCGCCCGTCAAGAACGGCGGCATCTCCTCCAGCAGCTCGCGGCGGCCGTGCAGCACGCCGATGCCCGTCGGCCCCAAGGCCTTGTGCCCGCTCCACGCGTAGAAGTCCGCGTCCAGCGCGTCCACCTCCACCGCCATGTGCGGGATCGCCTGCGCGCCGTCGATCAGCGTCCTCGCGCCCGCCGCGCGCGCCCGCGCGAGCATCTCGGCCACCGGGTTGATCGTGCCGAGCACATTCGACACGTGCGCGAACGCCACCAGCCGCACGTCGCCGCGCGCCAGCTCCGCGTCCAGCGCGTCCAGCGAGAGCTCCCCCTGCTCGTCCACGTCCAGGTAGCGCAGGATGGCGCCGCGCTCGCGGCACAGCACCTGCCAGGGGACGATGTTCGCGTGGTGCTCCATCTGCGTGATCAGCACCGCGTCGCCCGGCCCCACGTTCGCGCGGCCCCACGAGTACGCAACCAGGTTGATCGCCTCCGTCGTGTTCTTCGTGAAGATCGTCACCTGTCGCCGCGCGCCCGCAAACGCCGCGATCCGCGCGCGCGCGCCCTCGAACGCCGCGTCCGCCTCCTGCGCCAGCTCGTACACGCCACGGTGCACGTTCGCGTTGTGGTCGCGCAGGTGCTCCGCCAACGCGTCGATCACCACCCGCGGCTTCTGCGTCGTCGCCGCCGAGTCCAGGTAGATCAGCGGGCTGGGCGGGCGGGAGTCCGATCCGCCGAATTTGCGCGCGAAGATCGGGAAGTCACTGCGCACGCCCGCCAGAGCCCCGGAGGGGCTCCCCTCAAAGACGTTCTTCTCAGCGACTGGTGGCATACGCCTCGATGTCCTCGCGCGCCGCCGCCAACTTCTTCGCGATCTGCGCGCGCACCAGCTCCGCCAGCGGCTCGTCCTGCAGCTCCGCGATCAGCGGCTCGAAGAAGCCCTCCACGATCACCCGCACCGCCGCCGCGCGATCGAGGCCACGCGACTGCATGTAGAAGATCGCCGTCTCATCCAGCTCGCCCACCGTGCCGCCGTGCGACGCCGACACGTCGTCCGCCGACACCAGCACCGACGGGATCGCGTCGATGCGCGCCTTCGGCGAGAGCATCATCGTGTGGATCTGCAGGTACGTGTGCGTCCGCTGGGAGCCAGGATCGATCTGGATCAGCCCCTCGAAGCTCGCGCGGCTCTCGCCCGTCGCCGTCCCGCGCCAGTGCACGTCGCCGCCCGAGGGGCCCGTCTCGTGCAGGTCCACCGCGAACACGTCCAGGTGCTCGTCCGCCTGCGTGCAGAACACGCCGCGGAACGCCATGTCGCCGCCCTTCTCCATCACCGCCAGCTCCAGGTGCTGGCGCACCAGGTGCCCGCCCAGCAGCGCCGGCAGCCAGTGGCAGTACGCGTCGCGGCCCACGCCCACAAAGCGGGTGGACACGTCGAACACTTCTCCTTGGCCCCAGTCCTGGTACTGGGCCAGGCGGCAGCGCGCGCCGTCGTTCAGATACAGCTCGAACGCACCCGCGTGCAGCGACTGGGTGGGCGCTTCAGGGTCGCCCGCGCTTCGGGCGGGTGGGCTCACAGCATCGAAGTCCTCCGCCAGGTCGTACTCGTGCACGCGGAACTCGCTGTTCGCGTCGCCCAGCGCCAGCGTGCGTCCGTACTGCGCGATGCCCGGGCGGTCGATCGCGTACACGATCTCAAACGGGTGCTCCACCACCACGCCCGGCGGCACGTACAGGAACGCGCCGCCCGTCCACAGCGCCGCGTTCGCCGCCTCCAGCTTGTGGCGGTCGAGCGGCAGGCGCTTGGAGTACCACTTCGACGCCAGCTCGCCGTGCTGCGCGAACGCCTGCTCCAGCGAGCACAGCAGCACGCCCCGCTCCGCCAGCTGCTCGTCGAGCTCCACGTGCACCACCGCGCCCGCGCTCTGCACGATCCGCCCCGCGCGCGGGCGCTCGGGGAGCGTGCGGGTCACCACGTCCGGCACCGCGCGCTCGTCGATGCTCGTCTGCAGCGCGTCCAGGTCCAGGCTCTGCAAGCTCGTGCTCCAGAACCCCGAGCGCCGCCACACCGGCAGCTCCAGGCGCTCGTACGCCGCCAGCGCCGCCTCGCGCAGCTCGGCCAGGCTGCGGCCATCGCCTGCGCCCGCGCCGTGCAGCGCGTGGTACAGGCTCGCCTCGCGGTGGCGGCCCGGCTTGGCTGCCACGTCTGCGGGGGCGCCGGCTCCAGCCGGGCTGGGCGTTGCGCCGTTGCCGGCGCTCATGCCGCCAGCTCTCCCTGCTCGCCGTATTCCTGGCGAATCTGGTCGTAGCCTTCGCGCTCCAAGCGCTCCACCAGCTCCACGCCGCCCTCCAGCACGATCCGCCCGTCCATCAGGATGTGCACGAACTGGGGCTTCACGTAGTGCAGGATGCGCTGGTAGTGGGTGATGATCAGCGCGCCCAGCCCCTGCTCGTCGTGCAGGCGCTGGACGCCCTCCGCGACCGTGCGCAGCGCGTCGATGTCCAGGCCCGAGTCGGTCTCGTCGAGGATCGCCACGTCCGGGGTCAGCATCGCCATCTGCAGGATCTCCGCGCGCTTCTTCTCGCCGCCCGAGAAGCCGTCGTTCAGGTGGCGGGAGGTGAACGCGCGATCGACGTCCAGCAGCTCCACCGCGTGCTGCAGCTGCGTGCGGAACTCCTTCACCTGGATCGGCTCGCCGCCTTCGCCGATGCGCTTCGCGTTGATCGCCATGCGCAGGAAGTTCGCCACCGACACGCCGGGGATCGCCACCGGGTACTGGAAGGCCAGGAACAGGCCCGCCTGCGCGCGGTCGTGCGGCTCGGCCGCCGTGATGTCCTCGCCCTTGAAGGTGATCGAGCCCTCCGTCACCTCGTACGCGGGGTGGCCCAGCAGGGTGTTCGCGAGCGTCGACTTGCCCGAGCCGTTCGGGCCCATCAGCGCGTGTATCTCACCGCGGTTGATCTCCAGGTTCACGCCGCGCAGGATCTCGCGCTCCTCCGTCCGTACGTGCAGGTCCTTTATCTCCAGGTCGGCCATCAAGCTCCAGTCGTCAGGGTGGGGGATCGGGTCGGTTCCGGCGGCAGGCGCTGCATGTCGAGCGACGGCAGCGTCGCTCCCGTCGGGTGCACGGGGTAGGAGCCCGACAGCACCGGGCTCGCCACCAGGTCCGCGAGCGTCGTCTCGCGCAGCGTGCTCACGATCGACATCCTCACCTTCGTCCACAGGATCTTCGTCGGGCACACGTGGTCGGGGCTCGACTCGCGCGAGCACACGATCGAGCCGTCTGCCGCCTCCGAGATGCACTCGATCGGCGCGATCGCGCCCTCCAGCGCGGCGACCACCTCAGCCATCGTGATCTCGCTCGCGCCGCGCGCGAGCATGTAGCCGCCGCGCGAGCCGCGGCGCGAGTCCACCAGGCCGGCCTTGCGCAGACGTGCCACCAGGTGCTCGAGGTACGCCAGCGGCAGGCCGTCGTGCGCGGCGATCTCCGCCAGCGGCACCGGGTCGCCGCCGGCCCGCCGCGCGAGCTCAACCATCACGCGCACCCCGTACTCCGCCTTCGTCGAGAACATCATCGCATTTCCTACCTGGCAGCTAGGGTATCAGCACGGCGTGGGTGCATCCGTGCCTGCCCCCGTCCCTTCGCGGGCTTCTACCAGGTGGCAAACGCCGGTGGCGCTCGATGGATAGGCAATGGTCCGCCCCATTCGGAAGATCGCGTTCGCCGTCATCCTCGCCACGACAGCCGTCGCTTGCGGAGCTCTTCCGGGGCTTGTGCCAGCGCCGGGCGCACAGGCGCAGCCGCTCAGCCCCACGTCCATCCGCCTGCTGTCCTCCGCGAGCACCGTCCAGACCGGGCAGGCCGTCACCTACACGGCGATCGTCAGCCCCACGCCGGACGCGGGCTCCGTTGCATTCACCGACGACGGCGAGCCCATCCCAGCGTGCACCGCTGTCAGCGTTGAAGGTCGCTCCGGCGAAGCGGGCTGCCAAACGAGCTACCAGGCGGGCGGCATGCACGCGATCCAGGCGACGTACACCGGTGACGGCCAGTTCCAGGCCGCTGGGCCGGCAAGCGCAGAAGTGCTGGTGACGGTGAACACCGAAATCACCATCTCCGTCGAACCCGAACGAGCACAGGTGGGACAGCGGGTCACCTACACGGCGCTCGTCAGCCCGGCGCCGGATGGCGGCACCGTCCTGTTCAGCGACGAAGACGAACCGATCGCATCCTGCGAAACCGTGGCCGTCGATCCCGCCAGCGGCCTCGCCAGCTGCTCGCTGGTGTACGAAAGCCCCGGCGAACACCTGATCTCCGCCCTGTACACCGGCGACGCCATCTACCTGTCGAGCTTCGCCGAGCTGTCCGGCGAAGCGCTCGCCATCGAAGCGGCGCCGCGCGCGAGCGCGACGCCGGCAACGTCATCCTCGGGAGCTCGCACCGGCAAGCCGAAGTCCGTGACTCCTGGCGCCGCCAAGCGGGCTGCCCGCCGCCCTAGCCGCCGGCCTGCAGCTTTGCGATGTCGTGGCGGATCCCTTCCAGCGTCAGGTCTTCCGACTGGAACAGCACGCGCTCGCGACCGCGCCCGTCGATCAGCAGCACGGAGGCGTACTCGTCGAACGTCGCCCTGCCCGCGCTCGCCGCGTGCACGTGGTAGGCGCGCCAAATCGGCTGCAGCTGCCTGAGCGAGCCCGTCAGATACTCGGCGCGCCCGGTCAACGACGCCGCTGCCAGGAAGCGCGCGACGTGTGCGGGCGTGTCGGCGGCGGGGTCCGCGCTCACGATCAGCACCGCCGGCCGCGGGGCGTGCTCTTCTTCCAGTTCCTCCAGCGCGCCGCGGATCTGCTGCGCGAACAACGTGCACGTGTCGCCGCACGTCGAGTACAGGAACGTCAGCACCACCACCCGGCCGCGGTATTCGCGCAGCGACACGCTGCGCCCGGACTGGTCGCGGAGCGTGAAATCTGGTGCGAGCACCGTGCCGGGAAGCGCCGCGCCGTCGAACCCCGATTCGTTTTCCAGCGACGACGCCGACTGAGAGGATGACGATGAGGAGGGGTTCGCGTTGCCACCGCCGCAGCCTGAGACGGCCGCCGCCAGCGCCAGGGTGGCTATCGAGCCAAGCGTGGCGGCGCGTAGCCGCGTAAGCTGTGTCGAGCGTCGTCGCATGGACATCGCAGCGTACCTGCAGGTCGAATAGGGGATTGGGGGCCGGCGGCCGGGCCGCCGGGCGTCGGCCGGTGGGCCGCGTGGCGATGGCCGGTGGGCCGCGTGGCGATGGCCGGTGGGCCGCGTGGCGATGGCCGGTGGGCCGCGTCGCGATGGCCGGTGGGCCGCGTCGCGATGGCCGGTGGGCCGCGTCGCGATGCATATGTCCCTCCAAAATGTCCGTATAACGATGGTGATACAGACGGTGGTGGGGGGCGTTGGGTTCCTCGCCCCTTCACGACCCCGCCAACTGGCGCTACACTTTTTGAAGTCCCTGAATCCCGACCATGGTTTAGGAGTTTCAAGATGAGCACGTCCGGCGCGGAGCTGCTCCGCCGAGTGAAGAGCCAGATCCAAGAGGTGGACCCGTCTGAGGTCAACGAGCTGGTGGGCGAGGGCGTGACGATCGTCGATGTGCGCGGCAGCGACGAGTTCGCCACCGGCCACATCCCCGGCGCCAAGAGCATTCCCCGCGGGCATCTCGAGCAGCGCATCGAGGGTGTGGCCCCCGACCGCGCGGCCGAGCTGATCCTCTACTGCCAGTCCGGCAACCGCTCCGCGTACGCCGCGCGCACGCTGCAGGAGGACCTGGGCTACGAGCGGGTGCGCTCGATGACCGGCGGCATCACGCTGTGGAAGGACCGCGGCTACGAGGTCGAGATCCCGCGCGCGCTCAGCGCCGAGCAGCGCGAGCGCTACTCGCGCCACCTGCTGATCCCCGAGATCGGCGCCGAGGGCCAGCAGCAGCTGCTGGACGCGAAGGTGCTGCTGTTGGGCGCCGGCGGCCTCGGCTCGCCGACAGCGCTGTACCTGGCGGCGGCGGGGGTGGGCACGCTGGGGATCGTCGACGACGACGACGTCGACCTGTCCAACCTCCAGCGCCAGGTGATCCACTCCACCCAGCGCATCGGCATCCCCAAGGTGGACTCCGCCGAGGAGTCCATCCACGCGCTCAACCCCGACGTGAACGTCGTCAAGTACAAGACGCGCATCGGCGCGTCGAACATCATGGAGATCATCGACGGCTACGACGTGATCGTCGACGGCGTCGACAACTTCCCCACGCGCTACCTGCTCAACGACGCCAGCGTGCGCCTGCGCATCCCCGTGGTGTCCGCCTCGATCCTCGGCTTCGACGGGCAGCTGTCGGTGTTCAAGCCCTACGACGGGCCGTGCTACCGCTGCCTGTTCCGCGAGCCGCCGCCCGCCGAGCTCGCGCCCTCGTGCGGCGCCAACGGCGTGCTCGGCGTGCTCCCCGGCACGATGGGCCTGTTGCAGGCCACCGAGGTCGTGAAGCTGATCCTCGGCATCGGCGAGCCGGCGATCGGGCGGCTGCTGCTGTACGACGCGCTCGGCGCCACGCTCACCGAGGTGAAGGTCCACCGCGACCCCGACTGCCCGATCTGCTCGCGCGATCCGCACGAGATCGCCGACGAGGAGATGGGCGTGTTCCCCGACTACGAGGCGTTCTGCGCGGCCGCAGGGTAGGCTCACGGCCGCGATGGCGACGATCAAGATTCCGCCCGTCCTGCGGGCGTCGGTGGGCGGGGAGAAGGAAGTCTCGGCCAGCGGCGCGAACGTCGGCGAGGTGCTGCGCGACCTCGCCGCCAACCATCCCGCCACCGAAAGCCAGCTGTTCTCCGCCGACGGCCAGCTCAACCGCTACGTCAACGTGTACCTCAACGACGAGGACGTGCGCGTGCTCGAGGGGCTCGACACGTCCGTCGGCGCGGGCGACACGCTGGTGATCCTGCCGGCGATGGCCGGCGGCTGAGCCGCCGGTTTTCCGCCGCCGCACAGCCTAGTCTTCGTGTCCATCGCTCCGCGGTGAAGCTAACTCTTCGTATTTCCTTGAACGATTGGGTGTGCGGTCTGATGAGATCGCTTGCTGTCATCTCATGATTCCCTGCCGTCTCCGTACTCGCGGTGGGCTGCTGCTCGCCGGCATGCTCTCGCTGCTGGCGCTCGCCTGCATGGCCCCGACGCCGGCGGCGGCGTGGTCCGGCCACGGAACCGAATACACGCTCGAAGTGGGCGAGGGCGAGACCACCCTTCCGGAATTCGTATCGGTCGCCGGGACGACTGCGAAGGACTCCCAGGGCGGGCAGGTGGCCGTAGCGATCATTCGCAACGGCACGACGGTCTACAAGAGCGAAGGCAACGAAGGCTACGCCAACGTGCCGCAGGTTCCGCAGCCCGGCGAAACGGTGGTGCTGGAATCGCCGGTCGGGCACGTGATCGGATCGGACGTCTACGACGGCATGCCGACGATCGACCCCAGCACATGCGTTGGCGCAACGACCTTCGAAGGCGACAACACCTCGGGATTCACCGTCGAAGGCTCCTATGTCACCTACACGCTCCTCTCCGCCAAGCATCGTAGGTACAACGAATCTAACTTCAGCCAAGCGCAGGTCAAAACGCTGACCGGGACGAGCTTCGGCGGGAGCTTCCTCACGCCGATCCCCTCCGGCGCGACGGTCACTGTCAAGGAGTCGCTCAAGACCCAACTTTCCGGCGAAGCGACCTACACGTACATCAGCGAACGCACCGAACCGGCGAACAAGACCTGCCCCACGCCCCCGCCGCCACCGCCGCCCCCGCCACTCGTGACGCCGCTCGCCGGTGCGCTCGTCGCGCTCGGCCACACCAAGATCCACCTGATCTTGAAGTCGGGCTACCGCGACCACGTACGCATCAACCAGGCGGGCACGATCACCCAGGACCTTTATCTGCGCGGGGGGAAACTCCCCGCGGTTGCGGCTAGCGCCCACAAGCACCACAAGATTCCCCCGGCGCTGTTGCTGGCGCGCGGGACCGCCACCAGTAGTGGGGCCGGCACGGTCGGCATCGTGCTCAAGCTCACCCCCGCCGGGCGGCGCAAGCTCAAGGCATCACGGCGCGTGAGCGCCATCCTGCTCACCACCCTGCGCACCAAGAGCGGCCAGATCGCGACGCTGGCACCGAAGTCGCTGACGTTCCACCGCTGAGCGCGCCGTGCCCGGCGCCCTGGGGCTCGCGCTGAGCGCACTCGTGTGGTTCCTCCCGCCGCCGGTGCTGCCGTTGCCCTCGCGCACCGGTCCCGAAGGCCCGCCTCGCCCGGTGACCGCGACACCGCCCTTCGGCGCCGAAGCCCCGGCTACGCGCTACGCCTCGGTGCGCGCGCAGAATCGCGCGCTGCTCGAAGGGCCGTTTCCTAGCGGCGGGCTCGAGCGGGGCATCTCCGACGGCGTGCTGCTGCTCTCAGAAATCGCCGCGGTGCGCGCGCTCACCGTGAGCCGCATCCGCGAGAGCGGCGCACGACTCGCGCGCATCCCCGTCGACTGGCGCGAAGTCGTAAGCGCCGATCCGGCCCCCGGCTTCGATGCCGCCGATCCGGCGAGCCCCGAATACCACTTCGCTCTCATCGATGCGGCCGTGCGCAGCGTCGTCTCCGCCGGGCTCACACCGCTGCTCGTGGTCTCACACGCCCCCGCGTTCGCCGAAGCGTCCTCGCGCTGGCCCTTTGCTTACCCTGGCAGTTGGGACCCAAGCCCGGAAGCGCTGCGCGCCTTCGCCACGGCGCTGGCGCTCCGCTACAGCGGCCACTTCCCTGATCCGCTCGATCCAGCGCGGCCACTGCCGAGGGTGCGCTTTTTCCAGGGCTGGAACGAGCCCAACCTAGCCCGCTATCTCGAGCCGCAGTGGGTGGCCGTCGAAGGACACTGGCAGCCGTTCTCGCCGTCGCTCTACCGCGAACTGCTCAACGGCTTCTACGCCGGCGTCAAGGACGTGGAGCCCGACGACGTCGTGATCGCCGCCGGCGTCGCACCCAACGGCGAACCCGCCGGCGTCGGGCGCATGACGCCCCTGCAGTTCCTACGCTCGCTGCTCTGCCTGACGCCCGCGACCACCCCCGGCTCCGGCGGCTGCCCGGACCCTCCGCACTTCGACGCGCTGGACTTCCACCCGCTGTCGGTGGGCAACCCCGACGTGCCTGCGCCATCCTCACTGGAAGTATCGATCGCAGATGCCGCCAAGATCACCGGCCTGCTCGCGCGCGCCGAACGCGCGCACACCGCCTTGCCCGTCGGGCGCAAGCAGGTGTGGGTGACCGAGCTCAACTGGGAAAGCGCGCCTCAGTCCCCCCAGGGCGTCCCACCGCGCCTGCAGGCCTTGTGGGTCTCGCGAGCGCTTCATCGCCTGTGGGTCGCCGGCGTGAGCGTCGTCGCCTGGCAGTTCCTCGTCGATCCCTTCCCCGGCGCGCGCGTGGGCACCCCCACCGGTGGAGTCGTCGAAGTGCCACGGCCGGCTGGCCTGTATGCCGCGGCCGCCAACGGCAACCCCGCGGAGGCGACCCCCAAGCCGTTCCTGCGTGGCTTCACGCTGCCGTTCGATCCGCTGCGCGTGAATGCCGCGCGGGTCCGCGTGTGGGCACTGCTGAACGCTCCCCACCAGCCGGCTGTGCTGCAAAGCCGGGGCCGCGGCGCGCGCTGGCGGACGATCGCGCGGTTGCGCGCCGACGGCGCCGGGGTGCTCAATGCGCTCGTCGCGCTGCGCGGTGCGATGCAGCTGCGCCTGCAGACGGGCGCCCTGGTGTCCGCCCCGGTGGCTGTGCCGGCGACGCGTAGCCGGATCTGAGCATGGCCTGGCTACGCGGCGTTTGACGTCGAAACGTCGCTCGGTGCCGTCTCGCCCGCGCCGCTCGGCGCCACAACGGCAGCCACCTCCGCGCCGTCCTTGGTCGTGACGTGACTCATCGCGTGCTCAGCCAGCGCGGTGATCGTCAGCGACGGGTTGACGCCGACGTTCGCCGGGATGGCGGAGCCGTCGCACACGAGCAGGTTCTCGTAGCCGAACACGCGCTGCTGCGCGTCCACCACGCCGCGCTCGGGGTCCGGCGCGATCACGGCGCCGCCAAGGATGTGGGCGGTGGTGGGGATGTTGAACAGCGCCTCGGTGACCGAGCTCTGCGCGATCCCGCCGGTGCGCTTGGCAAACCATTCGGCGGCCTTGTTGGCGATCGGGATGAACGTGGGGATTGGGCGCGCGGGGTCCTGCTCGGTTCGCAGCCACAACGTGCCGAACGGCCCTTTGCGCGGGCGCAGCGCGATCGCATTGTCGAGCGTCTGCATCACCAGCAGGATGATCGTGCGCCGCGACCAGTGCTTGGGGAACAGCACCTGCGCGACGCGCTTGGGATGCAGGATGCTCTGGGCGATCAGCTTCAAGGGGCGCGTGACGCGCGTGCCGTCGCCGACGAGCAACGTGTTCAGGCGGTGCATCGAGTCGCCGTCGTCGCCATAGGTGACCGTCTCGATGTGCGTGTGCGGGTCGGGGTAGATCGAGGAGGTGATGGCCACGCGTTTGATCAGGTCGTCCGGGTAGTCCTCGGGCACCGTCACCGCGAGGATCGACTCGGAGTTAGTGCGCACGAGCTCGCCCAGGCGCGCGGAGATGCGCGGCAGCGAGCCTTTGGTGCGGCAGCGTTGCAGCAGCTTGTTCGTGCCCAGCGGACCGGCGGAGACGACAACCCCGCGGGCGCGCTGCACGCGGCGTTCCTTGCGCACCCACGCGCCCGAGCGGACGCTTTCGACCTCGTAGCCGTCGCGCCCGTCAGGTGAGCCGAGCGGGCGGATGTCGATCACGGTGCGTTCGGGCACCACCTGCGCGCCGAGCTTCTCCGCGAAGTACAGGTAGTTCTTGACCAGCGTGTTCTTCGCGCCGTGCGGGCAGCCGACCATGCAACGGCCGCACAGATGGCAGCCGGTCCGATCTGGCCCCTCGCCGCCGAAGAACGGGTCGGCAACGGTCTCGCCGGGCTCGCCGAAGAAGATGCCCACCGGCGTGCGTTTGTAGGTGTCGCCCACCCCCAGCTCCTCGCCGAGCTCGCGCAGCAGCTGGTCGGCTGGGTCCTCGTGCGGGTTTTCCACCACGCCGAGCATCCGCTGCGCCTCGGCGTAGTGGGGGGAGAGCGCGCTCTGCCAGTCGGTCATCTCCGCCCACTGGCGGTCCTCGAAGAACGCCTTCGGCGGCACGTACAGCGTGTTCGCGTAGCCGAGGCTGCCGCCGCCCACGCCGCAGCCGGAGACGACCGAGACGTCCTTGAAGGTCGTCAGCCGGAAGATCCCCTTCATCCCCAGGCGCGGGTTCCAGAAGTAGCGCTTCAGATCGGCTGTCGCGCGCGGGAACTCGTGGTCGGCAAAGCGCCGCCCGCACTCGAGCACGCCCACCGCGTAGCCCTTCTCCGACAGGCGCAGCGCCGAGACGCTGCCGCCGAAGCCGGAGCCGATGACCAGCCAGTCGAAGTCGAAGCGGCCCACCGGTGCCATCGCCCGTGGATCTTATCCCTCGCTTGGCCGCCCGGCCAACCGGCCACGCGCGGTGCCGTCCACAGCCTTCTTCAGCCTCGCTATATTCCGTGAAGTAATGGCGGCGGAGAGGCTCAGGAACAGGCCGTGTGGGGGGCGCTACGGCGACATCGTGCAGTCGATCGGGCACACGCCGCTCGTGGAGCTGCCGCGCCTGTCGCCCAAGCCGGGCGTGCATGTCTGGGCCAAGCTCGAGTCGCGCAACCCCACCGGGTCGGTCAAGGACCGGGTGGCGCGCGCGCTGATCGAGGACGCCGAGGAGAAAGGCGCGATCGGCCCCGGACAGACGATCCTCGAACCCACCTCCGGCAACACCGGCATCTCGTTGGCGATGATCTGCTCGCGCAAGGGCTACCGCCTGAAGGTGGTGATGCCCGAGAACGTCACCCGCGAGCGCACGCAGCTGCTGCGCATGTACGGCGCCGAGATCGTCTACTCCCCCGGTGACCAGGGCTCCAACGGCGCGGTGGCGATGGCGCTGGAGCTGGCCGCCGCGGACTCCTCGTGCTACATGCCCTACCAGTACGGCAACCAGGCCAACCCGCTCGCCCACTACAACGGCACCGCCGTGGAGATCCTCGAAGAGCTCGACGAGGTCGCCGCGTTCGTCGCGGGGTTGGGCACCGGCGGCACGCTGATGGGCAACGGCCGGCGCCTGAAGGAGACCTTCGGCGACGCCGTCAAGATCGTCGCCGCGGAGCCGATGCAGGGCGAGCCGGTGCAGGGCCTGCGCTCGCTCGACGACGGCTTCATCCCGCCGATCATCGACATCTCGCTGCTCGACCGCAAGATCTTCGTCACCAACCGCGACGCCATCGTCTGGACGCGCAAGCTGCTCGACGAGGAGTGCCTGTTCGCCGGCGTCTCCAGCGGCGCGATCGCCAGCATCGCCGTGCGCATCGCCACCGAGCTCGACGAGGGCAACGTCGTGTTCGTGGTCGCCGATGATGGCTGGAAGTACTTGTCCAGCGGCATCTACACGCTGCCCGTCGACGAGGTCGAGAACCTCGAGTCGACGGTGTGGTGGTAGCGCCCGCGCACATCCGAAGGGAGCCGGCGTGAACATCTCCAGGGCGCTGCTCGACGATCTGCTCGCACACGTGCTGGAAGACCCCGCCAACGAGATCTGCGGGATCGTCGCTGTCCAGGATGGCGACGGCGCATCCACCTCCGAGGTGTCATCGCAGGTGGATGACGACGCCTCCCCGCAGGGAGACTCGCAGAGCGCGACCGCAGTCGAGGTGTATCGCGCCGCCAACAAGCATGCGAGCCCGATGAAGTTCGAGATCGAGCCCGCTGAACTGCTGGCGCTGTACGACACGATCGAGCAGCGCGCGGCGAGGATCGGCGCGATCTATCACTCGCACGTGCGCAGCGCGCCGTATCCCTCGCAGACGGACATCAACTTCGCCGCCAACTGGCCGGGCGTCGAGTGGATCATCGTCGGCCTCGCCGGGGGCGGGGAGCCGGACGTGCGCTCCTACCTGATCGAGGACGGCGTCGTCCGGGAGGTCCCGCTGCAGGTGGCGTGATGGCGTCCGACGGCCTCCTCTGTCCCAGCTGCGCTCGCGAGTACTCCTCCAGCGAGCGCTTCTGCGAGGTCTGTGGGATGCCGCTGGTGTACGCGACCGGTTCCTCATCGTCCACCAAGCGGGAGCACCCGGCGAGCGAGCGCCAACGCCGCGCGCGCAAGATCAAGCCGCAGTACACCGAGGGCAAACTCGTAGAAGTCGCGCGAGCGGGCGACCAGCCGCAGGCCGAGTTCATCGCCAACCTGCTGCTCGAGGAGGGCATTCCATGCGTGCTGCGCAACGCGATCGGCGGCTACTCGCCGATGATCGGCCCGCGTGCCGTGATGGTCCCCGAATCCGCCGCCGAGGCCGCGCGCGAAGCGCTCGCGTATGAGCGGCCGTAGACGCTGATCGCCGCCGCGCTCGCCTGAACGGTCGCCGCGGCGCCCGCCCGACTGCCCTCAGACGAGGACCGGTTGGCCGGCGGCCTCGCCGGCGATCGTGCGGATCTCCTCGGAGGCGCGCTCGAACTCGGCGTCCGCGAGCACGGGCGTGCCCTCAAAGGGAAGCTCGCGCTGCAGCTCCAGCCACGGGTTCGCGCCGATGTACTCGTCCTTGACCTTCACCGTCACCGGGCGCGGGATGCGATAGGTGCGCAGCAGCAGGACGTGCAGCGGCTGGCGCCCGCGCCAGCCGAGGCGCTTTTCGGCGTAGTCGGGGGTCCACACGTAGAAGGGCGACAGCGCGTCGACGCAGCGCGGGTCGATGATCGTGAAGTGGTCGGTGACTTCCGCCCACGCGCGGATGCGCACACGGTCGGGCTGTTGCAACGGTGCGCCGGAGACGAACGTGTGCAGCGGCGGCTCGCCGTCGCTCCACACGCCCTCCTCGAGCGCGCGCCGTAGCTCGGGCTGGTGGGACTCGCGCACCAGATCGCCCGGCTGGTGATCGAAAGTGGGGTACAGGAAGAAACGCTCGTGGGCGAGCTTGAAGGGCTTGCCCGCCTGTGGCGGAACGCCCTTTCGCAGGGTTATCAGCTGCTCACCTTCTGCCAGCGCGCGTACGGTGACAGCCCATTCTTTGAAAGCGATTGGCATGGACTACAAACGAGAAAGAAACACTGCAGACAATTCGCCGCGCGAGGTCCGAGGGGGAGCGCCGCACAGACCGTTAAAGATACGAAACATCAGCAGAAATCCCAAATCCCCTGCAAATCGGGCTGTTTTTGGCTGCATGGCCAGTCTCGGGCTGCCGCCGGAACGCTACAGCCGACGCCCGGCGAAGCCCTCGGCGGCCTCGATCAGCGACGCGTAGTCGTCCTCGGCGTGGCCGCGCGCTACCGTCGCCGCCAGCACGTCTTTGGCATGGGCGGCTGCGGGGAACGGCACGCCCGCGCTCTCCGCCTCCTGCATGCACAGACGCACGTCCTTGAGCAGGTGTGCGGTCTTGAACAGCGTGGCGTAGTCGTGCTCGCGCATCGGTCCCGACTTCAGCTGGAGCTGGGCCGATGCGCCCGAGCCGGCCGAGGTGACCTGCACGAACGCGTCCAAGTCGATCCCCGTCGCGTCTGCCAGCAGCAGCGCCTCCGCGAGCGCCGCCGCGTTGGCGGCGCCGAGCGAGTTGTTGATCAGCTTGAGCATCTGGCCCTGCCCGAGCTCGCCCACGTGCACCACCAGCTTGCCCATCGTCTCCAGCAGCGCCCGCACGCGCGCAAAGTCGCCGACCTCGCCGCCGACCATGATCGTCAGCGTGCCGTCCTGCGCACGGGGCGAGGAACCCGTCACGGGGGCGTCCAGCATCGCCACCTCGCGCTGGGCGAGCACCGCGGCGATGCGCCGCGTGTCGGTCGGCCCGATCGTCGACATGTCCACACACAGCAGGCCCTCGTGTGCGCCCGCGATCGCGCCATGCTCGCCGAGCAGCACCGCGGCCACCTGCTCGCCGTCCACCACCATGCTCACCACGACGTCGCTCTGCGCCGCCACCTGTGCCGGGTACTCGTACGCGCGCGCGCCGTGCTCGCTCGCCCACCGCTCGGCCTTGCCCGGCGTGTGCGTCCACACCGACAGCTCGAAGCCCGCACGAGCCACGTTCGCCGCCATGCGCGAACCCATGATGCCCAGGCCGAGGAAACCGATGCGCTCGCGCTGTTGGGACTCAGGCATGCCCAAATCCTCCCCCACCCGGCGTTTCCATGCGTAGCCGCTGTCCGGCGCGCAGCACGCCGGTGACCTTCGCCGGCAGCGGCCGGCCGTCGAGCGCGTCGTGTCCGCACGCGCCCGGCTCGCCGCCCGCGGCGCCGCGCGGATGGTGGCGGCGGCGCTCGCCGATCAGCGAGAAGGTCATCTCGCTGAGCGCTTCCAGCTCGCGCACCACGCCGTCGCCGCCACGATGGCGCCCGGCGCCGCCGGAGCCCGCGCGCAGCGCGTATTCGGTGACGCGCAGCGGGAACTCGCGCTCGAGCGCCTCGATCGGCGTGTTCAGCGTGTTGCTCATCGCCACGTGGACCCCGCTCGGGCCGTCCGCGTCGGGGCACGCGCCCTGGCCGCCGCCGAGCGTCTCGTAGTAGGAGAAGCCACCCGCGCCGGCCCCCACGGCGCCGGCGCCGAGCGTCAGGTTGTTCATCGTCCCCTGTCCCTGGGCGCGGTCGAACGCCGCCAGCACGAGGTCGGCCACGCGCGAGGAGGTCTCGACGTTGCCGGCGGCCACCGCCGCGCCTGGGCGCGCGTTCAGCACGCTGCCCGCGGGCACGCGCAGCTCGATCGGGCGGTACGCGCCGGCTGACGCGGGGATGTCCGGGTCGGTGAGCACGCGCACCGCGAACAGGCACGCCGAGCGCGTGACCGCCAGCGGGCAGTTCAGGTTGCCCGCGTGCTGCGGTGCGCTGCCGGCGAAGTCGAGCAGCAGGCGTTCGCCGTCGATCACCGCGCGCAGCTTCAACGCCAGGTCCCCCTCCGGTGCCTCGAGCACGTCCGCGGCGTGCAGCACGCCGTCCTGGAGCGCCGCCAGGCACGCGCGGGTGCGCCGCTCGGAGTAGTCGAGCACCGCGGCGGTCGCCTCGCGCAAGCGCCCAGCGCCGACCCGTGCCGCCAGCTCCACCAGGCGCTGGGCGCCGACACGGTTGGCCGCCAGCTGGGCGCGCAAATCCGCTGCGCGCTCGCGCGGTTGGCGCATGCGCGCGACCAGCGCCTGCAGCGTGCGTTCGTCCAAGCGCTGCGGGGCGATCACCACGCCCTCTTCGGCGAGCGTGTGGCTGTCCGCCGGCATCGAGCCCGGCACGCGCCCGCCCACGTCAGCGTGGTGGGCGCGGCTGGCGGCGAAGCCGAGCAGCTCGCGCGCGGCGAACACGGGTGTGATCACCGTGATGTCCGGCAGGTGGGTGCCGCCGGCGAACGGGTCGTTGAGGATCCACGACACCCCCGGCGCGTGGCGCTCGTGCAGGACCGCCGCCACGGCCGCCGGCATCGCGCCCAGGTGCACCGGGATGTGCTCGGCCTGCATCACCATCTCGCCGCCGGCGTCGAACAGCGCCGTCGAGGCGTCGCGGCGCTCCTTGATGTTCGCCGAGTGCGCCGCGCGGATCAGCACCACGCCCATCTCTTCGCACGCCGCGCGCAGCGCGCCCGTCAGCACCTGCAGTTCGATCGGGTCAGCGAGCATCGTCCTGGAGGTGGATCGTGCCGTGCTCGTCCACCGTGCCCGACCAGCCCGGTGGAACGAGCAGCGTGGCCTCCGGCAGCGCGCACAGCGCCGGTCCCTGCAGGCGCGATCCCGCTGCGAGCTCGCCGCGCAGGATGCGCGTCGCGAGCGGCTGTCCGTCGAAGATCACCGCCCGCTCCTGCTCTGCTGTGGCGCTCGCGGCGACCGGCCCGCGCAGGCGCAGCCGCGGCGCGTGTCCCCACACCGAGGCGCGCATGTTCACCAGCTCGACCTCACCCTGCTGCTCGCTGTAGCCGTAGCGGCGTGCGTGCGCCTCGGCGAAGGCCGCGCACAGCGCTTGCGGGGAGAGCGCCGCGGCGGCGTCGCGCCGCTCGCTGTCGGGCGCGAGCTCCTCGTCGACGGCTAGCTCGAAGGACTGCCCGCGGTAGCGCAGCTCGTGGCGCACACGCACGCGCTCCGGCGCGCCCGTGAGCGAGGCCGCGGCCGTGGCGATCAGGCGCTCGCGCTCGCGGGTCAGGCGCTCGGCGCCGAGTGCACGGGCGTCCAGCATCACCGTGCGCGCGGCGTCCCAGCGGGGGGCCGCCGCGGCCAGGCCGAGCGCGCACAGGACCCCGCACGCGCGCGGACACAGCACGCGCGTGATGCCCAGCTCGCGCGCCAGCGCCGCGGCGTGCAGCGGGCCGGCGCCGCCGAAGGACATCAGCGCGAAGCCACGCGGGTCGACGCCGCGCTCGACGCTCATCACGCGCAGCGCCCCCAGCATCTGCGCCTCGGCCACGCGCACGATGCCTTGCGCGCACGCCAGCAGCTCCAGCCCGAGCTCGCGCGCCAGCGCACCGACCGCCTGCTCGGCTGCGTGCACGTCCAGCGACAGGCCGCCCGCGAGCGGCGCGTCCGCCGGCAGCCTCCCGAGCAGCAGGTTGGCGTCGGTCACCGTCGGCTCGCGCCCGCCGCGCCCGTAGCAGGCCGGCCCCGGCTCGGCGCCGGCGGAGGCCGGTCCCACGCGCAGCGCGCCGCCGCCGTCGCGCCACGCGATCGACCCGCCGCCCGCGCCGACCGTGTGGATGTCGAGCGCCGGCAGCGACAGCGGCCGGCCGGCGACGCTGCGCTCGGCGCTCTCCGGAACCTGCAGCTGCTCGATCGCGCACACGTCGCACGAGGTGCCGCCCATGTCAAAGCACAACACGTCCGGCTCGCCCGCCAGCTCAGCCAGCGCCAGCGCGCCGCCGACGCCGCCCGCGGGGCCCGACAGCACGGTCAGCGCGGCGTGTGCGCTCGCGCGTGCGGCGTCGGTGAGCCCGCCGGAGGACTGCATCACGAGCGGCTCGCACACGCCGAGCGCGTGCGCCTCGCGCGCGAGGCGCCGCAGGTAGCTCGCCAGCAGCGGCGAGAGCGCGGCGTCCAGGACGGTCGTGGCCGTGCGCTCGTACTCGCGAAACGTGCCCACCAGCTCGCACGACAGCGACACGTGCGTGTCCGGCAAGCGCGCGGCGAGGATCTCCTTCAGCAGCCGCTCGTGGGTGCCGTCGGCGTAGGAGTGAAGCAGCGAGATCGCCACCGCCTGCGGCTGCGCGCGTGCGAGCTCCCGCACCACGTCCTCGGCCGCCGCGCGTCCCAGCGCCTGCAGCGGACCGTCGGGACCCATGCGCTCGGGCACGCCGAAGCGCAGCTCTGCGGGCGCCAGCGGCGCTGGCGGTGACGCGCACAGCCGGTACAGGTGCGGGCGGTTCTGGCGCGCGAGCGCGATCACGTCGGTGAAGCCCGCGGTGCTCAGCAGCGCCGTGCGTGCGGTGCGTCCCTCCAGCAGCGCGTTCGTGGCCACCGTCATGCCGTGCGCGAAGCGCGCCACGTCCTGCGCTCGCGCGCCCGCTCGCGCGAGCAGCGCCTGCACCGCCTCCAGCACCGCCTGCGACTGCTCGGCGGGGGTCGAGGCGACCTTGGCGGTGTGGATCGCGCCGTCGTCGCCGAGGAGGACCGCGTCGGTGAAGGTGCCGCCGACGTCAACCCCGAGGAGCATGCATGCAGACTACGCGGCCGCCAGCTCCCGGTTCTCGGTGTCGGCCAGGTGCTGGTGGGAGGGGCAGTAGCCGTTGTGCGGCAGCGGCGTGCGCTGGCAGGCCGAGCCTTTGCGCGTGGTCGCGCGGCACTGCGGCGGCGCGCCGCTGACCGCCGTGTAGCCCTCGTGCGGGTGTTCGGCCAGGAACAGCTGCGCGTAGCCCATGTAGCGGGTGATCACCTGGTGCACGTGGCTCTGTGCAGACATCGGGAAGTAGCTGCGGATGTCCAGGAACAGCGTGCGCGCCGGCCTGGCGAAGTAGTGGCGGTCGGTCGCCAGGCGGGTGATGACCGCCTCGCACGCACGCAGCACCGCCGCGTGGTTGCTCGTCGGGGGGGAGCCGGGCGCTGGGGGGTGGACGTAGGGAGCGAGCTCCCTGTAGATGGCCCGGCTGAACTGGTACATGGTGTCTACTCCTCGCCCTCTTTTCCGCTGACTGTGATGGTCTTAGAGCACACCCGCCGTTCCTAGAGACTCCATCGACTGTAGGAACTTCCGCAAGCAAGGAACACACGCGCGCGCGCATCGGAGCGGCGAAGCTCAGCCCCAGCGCTGCACGCAGAGCTCGTCGTCGGAGCTCACCACGATGTGTCGTAGATCGAACGCGCTGTCGCGTTCGGGATAGTCGCTACGCAGGTGCGCGCCGCGGCTCTCGGTGCGCGCGAGCGCACAGCGCGCGACCAGCCGCGCGAGCGGATGCGCCTCGCCGAGCAGCGCCTGCAAGCCCTGCTCGCTGCGCACGATGCCCGCGTCACGCCACATCGCCGCGCGCGTCTGTGCGCTGGCCTGCGGCGGGGCTTCGAGCGCGCGCAGTGCCTGGAGCTCCGCCGCGCTCGCCGGCGTGTGCGCGCCGTGCTGCTCGGACAGGGCGTCGGCGACCGCGCGGCGCGCGAACACGAAGCACTCGCTGAGCGAGTTCGACGCCAGCCGGTTCGCGCCATGCAGGCCGGTGCACGAGGACTCGCCGATCGCATACAGGCCGGCGAGCGTGGAGCGGCCGTCGAGGTCGGTGACGATCCCGCCCATCATGTAGTGCGCCGCCGGCGCCACCGGGATCAGCTCGCGCGTGGGGTCGACGCCCGCCTCGCGCAGCGCCGCGACGACGTTGGGGAAGCGGGCTGGGTCGATCGCGCGCATGTCCAAGCCCACCGCCTGCCCGCCCGTCTGCTCCAGGCGCTCCTGGATCGCGCGTGCGACCTCGTCGCGCGGCGCGAGCTCGTCCACGAAGCGCTCGCCGCTCGCGTCGTGCAGGGTGGCGCCCTCGCCGCGGATCGCCTCCGTCACCAGGAAGCCCTCGCGTCCCTTGACCCCGATCACCGCCGTGGGGTGGAACTGCAACAGCTCGAGGTCCGCCAGCGCCGCGCCCGCCGTGTGCGCGAGCAGCAGGCCGACCCCCTGCGAACCCGGCGGGTTGGTCGTGCGTGCCCACAGCGCAGCCGCCCCGCCGGTGGCAATCACCACCGCGTGCGCCGCGATCGCGCGTCCGTCATCGCACACCAGTCCGCGACAGCGTCCGCCGGCGGAAGCTCCACCGCTGGGCACGATGCCGTCGACCCACAGCGCCTGCACGCGCGCGCCCTCGAACACGGCGATCCGTGGGTGCTCCGCGACCAGCGCCGAGAGCTGACGCACGACGCGCCGGCCGGTGGCGCTGCCGCCTGCGTGCACCACGCGCCTGACCGAGTGCCCGCCCTCCAGGCCCAGCGCCAGGTGCCCGTAGCGATCGGTGTCGAAGCGCACCCCCAGCGTTTGTAGGTCGTGGACGCGCTCGGGAGCCTCGCGCACGAGCGTTTCCGCCGCGCTGCGGCGCACCAGCCCGCGCCCGGCGACTTCCGTGTCGTGCAGATGCAGCTCGAAGCTGTCGTCGTCGCCCAGTGCCGCCGCGAGCCCGCCTTGGGCCCAGTAGGAGGCGGTTTGCGCCAGCGGCGTGGCCGACACCAGCACCACCTGCGCCCCCGCGCGCGCCGCGCACAGCGCCGCGTACAGCCCGGCTGCGCCAGCGCCCGCTACTGCGATATCGGCCTCGTGAATCCCTGCCGAGGGGCGGACGGGCATCGCCGGAACCGTATCTCGCGCGGATGCCGGGAAGCATCCGGCCCGCCGGCGGCTATTTGAGCAACCCGTGCGGCAGCAGCTTGTGCTTGCGCAGCGCTTCCGCTATGCGCTTGTGCAGGCCGAAGCGTTTGGCGATCTGTTCCACCGCTCGCGCCGGGGTCGTCGTGGCGGCGCTGGAGCCGGCGGCGAGGCTTTTGCCGAGCGTGCTCTTGGTCGCCGGGGCGGAGCGCCTCGCCGGCGTGCTCGTGCTGCGCACTGCGCCGGGTGTGGTGCGCGCGGGCGTCGTTGCCAGCGCCAGGGTGGTCACTGTCCGCGTCAGCGTCGCCGGCGTGGTTGTGCCGGCGGCCAGCTTGACGAGCGCTGCGGCCAGCACGCCGACCGACAGCGCCACGATCACCGCGAGCGTCACGATCACGCCTTTCCAGCTTGGGGCCGGCGCGAGGCGCGTACGTGCCGCTGCGCCGCAGCTCAAGCACCACTCCTGCTCTGGGTGCAGGCGCGCGCCGCACAACGGGCAGGGCTCGCCGTCCCACGCCGGCGTCGGCGCGCCGTGGCCGGGTGCCGGGCGCTCGTGCGCTGCGCTCGCCGCGCTCATCCCTTCGGCACCGGCGGTCGCAGGATCTCAGTCGCGCCCTCAGCCGCGCTCGCAGCCGGTGGCGCCGGCGCCGTGCCGCTCGCGGGCACGGGCACCGAGGGTGTCGCGGGGAGACCAGCGCCGGATTGGAAGCCCGCCGGCAGGTCCGCGTGGCGGCCCATCGACAGGCCGCAGTTGGGGCAGAAGTTGTCTTCGCTGCTGTGGATCGCGGCGCACCGCGGGCACGCGGTGATCCCCGCTTCGCGCAGCACGGTGATCGGCCGGCGCTCGCGCAGCGAGGCTTCGATCGCCCGCAGCTCGCCGTCGATGTGGTCGAGTGTCGCGAGCTTGGCGACCACCAGCGCGTCGTTGCGCTGTCCGAAGCGGTGCAGGTTGAAGACCAGCCCGCCGAGATCGCGGTAGGCGAGCTCGCGCGCCCGGCGCAAGAATCGAGCGCGCCGGCGCGCCCGCCCGCGCGATTGAAAGCCGGCCGGCGCGGTTGCGTCGGCGCCGGCGGATACCGCCGGCGGCGCAGACGCGGACGGCTCGGCGCCCGCAGGCGCCGAAGGCGTGTCGCTGGGCGTCGAGGGCGCGGCGGCAGGCGTTGCGGGCGCGTCGGCGGGCGTCGAGGGCGCGGCGGCAGCGGCGCCCGTGTCGGCTGCCTGCGCCGGCGGCGTTTGGGGTTGGCGCTCCTGCGAGGGAGCGCCTATCGGAGTGCTGGCGGATGGGTGGTCCACGCGTTGATCATGCTACCCAGACCCTTGGCTGGAGCGGGACAGCGCCTCCCGCCAGGCGTCGGCCACGCGTGCGGCCATCGCGCTCGCGGAGAAGCGGCTGGCGCGCTCGCGCCCGGCGATGCGCGGGTCCTGCGCGTGCACGGGCGCTTCCAGCGTCTCGCGCCAGCGCTCGAGCTGGAAGGGTGCGCACAAGGTCCCTGGCACCCCCGACAGGGCCTCGCCGTGGATGCCGACGGGCGTGGCCAGGACCGGCACGTCGCAAGCGAGCGCCTCCAGCACCGCCAGCCCGAAGCCCTCGCGCTCGGAGGGCACGAGCACCGCGTTGGCCGCGTTGACCCACAGCGGCACGCGCTCGGGCGCGACGGCGCCGAGGGTGAGCAGCTGTGCGCCGACCGCGTTGGCGAGCGCGAGCGCGCGGTCGTGGCGCTTCTCCGGGCGCGCGGGATCGGCGGGGAAGAGCACATACGCGCGTTCGCCGTCGAGCCCCAGCTCGGCGCGCGCCTGCGCGCGCGGCAGGGGCCGAAAGCGCTCCATGTCCACGCCGCACGGCAGCACACGTGCGCGTCGTCTTGCGCTCGGCCAGGGGAGTTCGCTTGCCAGCGAGGCCGACACCGCGGCCAGCAGGTCGATTGCCGGCAGCACCGCCGCGGTGGCGACGCGGGTGCGGGGATGGCGCACATCGGTGCCGTGCACGGTCAGCGCCCGCACGCGCGGGCGCAGTGCCAAGCACGGCCAGGCGGTCAGGCCGAAGTGGGCGTGCACCACGTCGAAGCGCTCCGCGGCGAAGCGGGCGCGCAGTTCGCGTGCAGCGCGCAGGAGCGCCGCTGCGCCGGGGGCGAACTCGTGCAGTTGGACCTCCAGCCCGTCGATTTGCTGCAGCGCGGCGACCTGGTCGCGCACGAAGCGTCCGCGCCCAGGGTGCGCGGCGTCGCCGAGCATGTTGGAGACCACCAGCGCGCGCACGATCCCCCGACCGTAGCGCTCTGGAATGATGGCGCGGGTGCACAGCGAGCAGAGCGAGCGCAGCTACGGGCGTGGGCCGGACGGGCTGCGTCCGACGAGCATCGAGCCGGGCTTCGTGCGCACCGCCACGGGCTCCGCGCTGATCTCCGTTGGCGAGACGCGCGTGATCTGCACGGCCTCCGTGCAGGAGGGCGTGCCGCGCTGGATGGGCGGGCAGGGCCGCGGCTGGGTGACCGCCGAGTACGGGATGCTGCCGGCGTCCACCGGCGAGCGCAAGCAGCGCGACGCCACACGCGGACGCCAGGACGGGCGCACGATCGAGATCCAGCGTCTGATCGGGCGCGCGCTGCGCGTGATCGTCGACTTCCAGGCGCTCGGTGAACGCACCGTGTACCTCGACTGCGACGTCCTGCAAGCCGACGGCGGCACGCGTTGCGCGTCGATCACCGGCGCGTACGTGGCGCTGTCGCTGGCGGGCGCACGCCTGCAGGGGGAAGGGCGGCTGGAGCGCTCGCCGTTGAGCGGGTCGGTGGCGGCGGTCTCGTGCGGGATCATCGCCGGTGCAGCGCTGCTCGATCTCGACTACAAGGAGGACTCCTCCGCGGAGGTGGACGCGAACGTGGTGATGACCGACGACGGCGGCCTCGTGGAGGTGCAGGCGACGGCCGAGCGCACGCCGCTCTCGCGCGCGCACCTGGACGAGCTGCTGGTCCTCGCAGGCGGCGGCATCGAGCGCCTGCGCGCCGAGCAGGAGCGCGCGATCGCGGGCGCCGCGGGCGCGCCGGGCGCCACGGGCGCGTCGCCGGTGGGGCATCCCTAAGCCCGTGCCGGCCGTCCTGTGAGGCTGCTGCTGGCCACGCACAACGAGCACAAGCGTCGCGAGTTCGCGCGCCTGCTGGAACGTGCGGGCGGTGCGCGCAGCTGGCAGCTGGATGCGCTTCCGGACGCCGTCACGCTGCCGTCGGAGGACGGCGAGACGTTCGCCGAGAATGCGCTCGGCAAGGCCCGCGCAGCGGCTGCGGCGACGGGGAGGGTGAGCATCGCCGATGACTCGGGCGTCGCCGCCCAGGCGCTCGGTGGCGCCCCAGGCGTGCGCTCGGCGAGATACGCGGGCGAGCACGCGAGCGACGAGCAGAACCTGCGCAAGCTGCTGCGCGAGGCTCCCGCGGGCAGCCCGTTGGAGTATGTGTGCGTGATCGCCTACGTGGACGCGCAGGGCGGCGTCGAGCGCACGTTCGAGGGCCGTTGTCGCGGGCGGCTTGCGGCGCAGCCACGCGGGGAGGGCGGCTTCGGCTATGACCCAGCGTTCGTGCCTGACGAGCAGCCGCCTGGCGCACGGGGGCAAGGGTGGACGATGGCGGAGCTCTCGGACGCCCAGAAGGACGCGATCAGCCACCGCGGACGCGCAGCGCGCGCGCTGCTGCAGTGGCTGGAAGGATGAAGTCGGCGAGGCCGCCGCTGCGCGGCGTGCTCGGCGGACATGACCGACACAAGCCCCAGCCGATGCTGGCTAGAGCAGGTTGATGGCCGCGGAGGCCGCGACGGCGAGGCCGAGACCCGCGTAGCCGGTGTAGCCGGAAAGCGCCAGCAGCAGCGCGGTGACCAGCGCCACCAGCACCGTCACCAGCCACGCGATGCGGGTGATCGACACGCGCGTATTGTTGCGGATGCGCATGTCCGCAGCCGGTGTTAGCGTCGCGACAACAGTTTCACGACTTGAGGAGGGTGCAGTGACTAAGTCTGAGCTGGTCGACCAGGTTGCAGATCGCGCCGACTTGACCAAACAGGATGCCTCGCGGGCGGTGGACGCGGTGCTGGCCACGGTGGAGGACGCGCTGCGTCGCGGCAGCGACGTGACGGTGTCTGGGTTCGGCAAGTTCCACGTCAGCGAGCGTGGGGCGCGCGTGGGTGTGAACCCGCGCACCGGCGAGCGCATCCAGATCGCGGCCTCGCGCGTGCCGCGCTTTACGGCCGGCAGCAGCCTCAAGAGTGCGGTGAAGGGTCGCTGACAGCCGCGTCCTTTGGCGACACGCTCGCTGCTCGCGTCGCCGAGCGCGAGTCACAGATCGTGCTCGGGCTCGACCCCGATCCCGCTGACTTGTGGCCGGCGGACGGGAGCTCGGCGCGCGCCGCTGGGGCGACGAGCGAGCTGACGGCGGCGCGAGTCGCGGCTGAGGCGGCGCAGGAGCTGACAGCGGCGCAGCTCGCCGCGCGCGCCGTGCTCGTGCACTGTCGCGCGCTGATCGACGCCGCCGCGCACGCGTGCGTGGCGGTCAAGCCCCAGCTCGCGCGCTTTGAGCTGCTGGGCGCCGCGGGCTGGTCGGCGCTGGAAGCGCTCGTCGCGCACGCCCACACGCGCGGGTTGCTGGTGATCGCGGACGCCAAGCGGGGCGACATCGACGTGAGCGCGCGGGCGTACGCCGCCGCGATGGGCACGGGCACAGACAGCCCGTTCGGGCGCATCGCGGGCCTCGGCGCTGATCTGGTGACGGTCAATCCCTTGCTGGGCGCGGACGCGCTAGCGCCGTTCGTCGGCGCAGCCCGCGAGGCGGGCACCGGGGTGCTGGTGCTGGTGCGCACGTCCAACCCCGGCGCTGCTGACATCGAGGAGCTGAGGCTGCAGGATGGCGGGAGCGTGTGGGAGCGGATCGCGCAGCTGGTGGACGAGGTCGGCCGCCCCGGCGTGGGTGCGGGCGGGCTGAGCGACGTGGGCGCGGTGTTCGGTGCGACCGCGCCGTGGCACCTGCAGCGCGCGCGCGAGCTGATGCCCAACGCGACGTTCCTGCTGCCGGGCGTGGGTGCGCAGGGCGGGCGCGTGGAGGAGCTGGCGGCGGCGTTCGCGCCCGGACGCGCCGGCGGCCTGGTGTCGGCGTCGCGCAGCATCGCCGGCGCATACCGGGTGCGCGGCGGAGAACCGGCGGCGGCGGCATGCGAAGAGGCGGAATCGCTGCGAAGATCCGCGTGGGAGCTGTCCGTGGTCCGCTAGCCTGTGTCGCGTGCATGTCCGGGGATGGTCTGCCGCGCAGTTTGCTCGCAAGGCGGGTAGAGGCCGGGAATGATCATCACGGTCACGCTCAACGCGGCAATCGACAAGTCGCTGGCGGTGCCGAACTTCCGCCTCGGACGCCGCCACCGCACGGTGGAACAGCGCACGATGGCGGGCGGCAAGGGCGTGAACATCGCGCGCACGCTGAAGCTGCTCGGCCAGCCGGTGATCGCCACGGGCTTCGCCGGCGGGGCCACCGGCACGCACATCGTCGAGCAGCTGACGGAGGAGTCGATCCTCAACGACTTCGTGCGCATCCGCGAGGAGTCGCGCACGAACACCTCCGTGCTCGACCCGACCACAGGCGACCAGACGGAGATCAACGAACGTGGGCCGTCGGTGTCCGACCAGGAGGTGGAGCTGTTCCGCGACAAGCTGCTGTACCTGGCGCGCGGGGCGGCGATCGTGGTGTTCGCCGGCTCGCTGCCGCGTGGCGTGGACCCGGACCTGTATGCGTCGCTGATCAGAGACCTCGAGCGCATGGACGTGGTCACCGTGGTGGACACCGACGGGGAGCCGCTGCGCCAGGCGGTGCGCGCCGAGCCTGACGTGGTGTCGCCGAACGTGGTGGAGGCCGAGGAGCTCGTCGGCCACGAGTTCGCCAGCGAAGAGGAGCGCACCTACGGGGTGGTGGAGATCGCGGCGCTGGGTCCGCGCGAAGCGATCATGACGCTCCCCGACGGCTGTGTCGCGCAGGTGCTGGTCGATGGGCAGCGGGTGGTCAAGCGCGCGCGCATCGCGCCGCGCGAGCCGGTCGCGCGCAGCGGCTCGGGCGACGCGTTCCTCGCCGGTTACCTGGCGGCGCGCTACGAAGGGCGCCCGCCCGACCAGTGCGTGCGTTTCGGCGTCGCCTGCGGGGCGGACTCCACCGCCCGCCTGGGAGCGGGGCTGATCGACGCGCGCGAGGCGCGGCGGCTGATGGGCGACGTGGAGCTGAGCGTGATCGAGCTCCCGGCTGAGGTCACTTGAGGGCGTGACGGGGCGGGCGCCCCGAGACCGGGGCGCCACCCGCGGTTGCGAAAGTGTGAACGGTGCCCGCTAGCTTGATTTTTTGCGCAGCCGGAACTATTGTCGTCTTCGGCAGCTGTCCAGCCTCAACTGCCAGCAGGAGTTCAAGCTGGAGCCGTTTGCCCAGCAGCCGTTCATCGGGCCGGCGTGGGCGCCCGGCGCTGAGCTGGGTGGCTGCGCGGGGCTGCTCGCGCGAACGCCGACGAGCTCAAACCGGTGGCTACGCGCGTGCCCCAGATCTCAGCCGTGCTGGGCGGTGATCGCCGACCTCTGAGCGGCACCTTGATCCGCGTGCCTGCCGACGGCAGACGCAGGCACGGCACTTCTCCGGCGACGATCGGCTGCTCGTGTCAGGGAACGCTGACGCTCGTAGGGGCGCTGGGCAGCCCGGCGGTGTCTTGTGCGCCCACCGCCTGCACCGTGATCGTCCACTCGCCGCGCGGGAGCTCCAGCGCGCCCTCCAGTTGGGTGGCGGGCACCGCGTCGACGATCGGACCTCCACCGCCCCCAGCCGCCTGGCTACCGGCGGGACTGGCGGTGATCGTGTACGCGATCGCTCCCGCGACCTGGTTCCAGATGACTTCCGCGCCGCTGGAGTTGGCGTACGCACTGACGCCGCTCGGGCTCGCCGGCGCAGCTGGGTCGGCGACGTCGACCGAGCCGGGCCAGTAGTCGATGGCCACGGGGATGCCGTGCTCGGTGACGATCGCGTATGGCCAGTAGCGTCCGCTGCCAAGCCCGCTTAGCTTCCACTCCACGCTGCCGGAAGCTGGCAGGTTTTCAGCGATCAGCACCCCGCCCGCGCCGTGGTCCCGCGTGCCCGCCCACAGCTGCACGGTGGTCCCCGCCGGCGCGCTCGGAACGCTGTAGCGCAGGGTGACGGTGGCGCTGGTCGAGACCGTGCCTCGGGGTAGGTCGCCCGCGCGCGCCAGCACGCGCGGGCGGGCGCTCGCGTGCGCACCGTGGCGCGGCACGGACACGCGCGCGGAGAGGATCTTCGGTCCCTTCAGGCGGCTCACCGTCCAGCTGCCGCCTGGTGGCGTGGCCACCAGGAAGCTCTCCTGGTGCGCGACGGGGGCGACGGTGGCGAGGCCACCGCTGTGGTTGCCGCGCCGCCTGGCGTCCGCGAGCGTGAGCACCAACCGGTGGCCGTTGACGGACGGGCTGATCAGCTCCACGTTAGGGGTGCCGTGGGCGCTGCGGATCGTGAACGACGCGGAGCGCTTGCCGGCGGGCACGTGCAGCGTGCGCGTGTCGGCGCCAGCCTTCGCGGCGCTGGCGGCCTGCGCGACGGTCGCGTATTCGCTGACGTTGCCGCCCAGGTTGAACTTGAAGCTGTTGCTCGCGTACACGTAGGCGATCACGAGGCTTTCTCTGATGCAGCCGCCGCCGAACAGCCATTTGGGAGCGCACACTTCGGCGTGGACTTCACCGGCGGCCGCCTCATCGGAGATCAGCGCGGTTACGCCGCCGAGGTCATCGCCGCCGAGGATCGGCGCGCCGTACGGGACGATCAGGTCGAGCGAGCCCTCGGCGGTGAAGTGCGGCGGGTCGATGCCGATGCTGACTGTCCCCTTGAGGAACTGCGGCGAGGGCAGCGGCGGCAACAGCACCGTGCCGGAGGCGATGAGCGTGTGCGGCGGTTCGAAGCTGATCGTCCCGGTGGCGATGTTGATCCCGTATTTGGCCGAGCTGAGTGTGTCTTCCAGGCCGTGCGTGCTCGTGGGGATCGGGAAGTGCCCGCCGTACAGCGGCGCCATCGCGATCTCTCCGTTGGCTACGAAGTCGCCGTTGAGCAGGTACTTGAAGCCGCCGCCGGCGATGATCTTGCCGCCGAGCACGCCGATCACGATTTCGCCGTCGATCTGCGGCGGCGGTGGCGGTGGCGTGAGCGCGGGACAGGCGAGGTGCAGCGTGGGGAGCGGATGGCAGACGTAGATGGGCGTGAACTCGCTCACGAAGAGCCCGCCTTCTCCGAGCGCGCCGCCCGGCGGCGTGTAGTTGAGGCCCTGGAGGTTGATGATTTCCAGGTTCACGTCCTTGACTTCGATGATCACGCCGATCGTCGGTTCCGAGCCGCCGGAGCAGAATTTGCCGCACTGGAAGCGGGCGATCAGTTCGTCGAGTTTGCCGTCGCTGATGACCACCGGGTTCAGCAGCAGGTTGGCGATCTCAGGGGTGACGAGCGTGCCGTTCCCCGTCCATCTGTCACCAGCCGCCGTGTATTCGAGCCGCGCCTGCTTGATCGCGAACGGCGTGTAAGGAAGACCAACTTCGTGCACGGAGATGCCGCCGTTGTGCACGCTCACCGCGCCGCTGGCGGCGACCTGCACGGCGAGCTGGCCGGTGACGCCGCCGGAGAAGATGCTGCTCAGCGAGCCGAAGTCGAGCAGCGTGCCGAGGTAGTAGGGAAGCGTGAGGCGGCCGTCGACGATCGCGCCACCGCCGGCGCTGCTCGGCAGCAGGTAGGCGGTCGGTTTGACGCCGATCGTTTCGAACGTCCAACCGGAGAGTGACAGCGCGACGCTTTCCAGGCTCGTGAGCTTGGCTGCGCCGGCGACGCCGGAGACGGGGTCCTGCTGGCCCTCGGCTTCGACCGCGAACTGGCCGCTGGCGACATCCACGCCCGCGACCTCCAGCTCGCCCGTCTGCGCGCCGCCGCCGCTCGCCGGGGCGATCGTGATCGTGTTCTTCGCCGGGTCGATGATCAGCGGCGCCGGGTTCTGCGTGCCGGTGAGGACGATGCGTGCGCCGTCTGAGAAGCGCGTGTTGCCTTCCGCGAGGTATGTGCCGTTGCTGAGTTCGGAGATGCAGTCGGCGAGCACCGTCACCACGCCGGCGGGCATGCTTCCTTCACACGTCGCGCTGGGGGGCGGCAGCGACAGCTCGACCGTCGCTTCCGCGGTGGCGGACTTCTTCAGGCTCGGATCGGTCGTGCTGGCGACCGTCGCCGTGTTCGCGAGCGGGCCCACGAACGTCGATCGGATGATCACTTCCACGGTCACGCTCTTGCCCGGTTCGAGCGACCCCAGCGTGCAGGATGCCATCGCTTTGGCGCCGCCCGTTTCTTTGCAGGTAGCGCCCGCGGGCGGGCGCACCAGCTCCAGCGTCACGCCGGTGGGCAGTTCATCGGAGAACACCAGTGCTTCCGCAGTTGCGGAGCCCGTGTTGGTGATCGTGAACGCGTTTTCGAGGTTTTGCCCGACCGCGACCGGATTCGGCGTGGCGCTCGCCGTCATGCTGAGTTCGGGAGACGGCGGCGCTGGCGCGAGTTCGAACACATAGGCGGTTCCGGTGTCTGTGTGCGTGCGGGGGCCCGCGACGGCGAGGGTGGAGCCGGAGATGCTGAGCGCCGCGCCGAACAGCGCACCGCTGACGGAGGTCGGGGCGGTCAGTTCCGCCTGCTCCGACCAGGAGCCGCCCGAGCTGGTGAACACGTCCGCGGCACCCGCTTCATCGTCGCGGCCGGGTGCGCCGAGGATGGCCGTGGCCCCGGTTTCGGAGAGCGTCACAGCTTCACCCAGGCGATCGCCTTCCGCGCCTTCAGAGGCGGTCAGTTCGGCCTTTTCCGACCACGAGCCAGCCGATTCGACGAACACGTAGGCGGCACCTGCTTCTTGCGCACGCCCCGGCGCCCCTACGAGCAGAGTCGAGCCGGAGATGGCGACCGCCGCGCCGAAGCGGTCGAGTTCGGCGCCATTCGCGGCGGTGAGCTCAGCCTGCTGCGACCACGATTTCCCGGAGCTGGTGAACGTGTAGGCGACCCCTTCGCCGTCGTCGTCGGTGGGATCGCCAACCACCACCGTGGACCCGGAGGTCGCCACCGAGGCCCCGAAGTCCCTGTTCTCGAATGGGCCAGGTAGTTCTGTCGGCTTCGACCAGGAAGCGCCTGAGCCGGTGAACACGTACGCCTTGCCGGCCGGATCGCCGTTCTCTCCCGGGGCGCCAACCACCACCGTGGACCCGGAGATCGCCACCGAATAGCCGAAATTGCTTTCCTGGCCGGTTTCGCCCGGGGCCAGTTCGACCGGCTCAGACCACGAACCTTCCGCTTCGGAGTAGGTAAGCACGAATGCCCTTCCAGCCGGGCGACCGTTGTCGCCCGGGGCGCCCACGACCATCGTGTCACCCGAGATCGCCACGGCACGGCCAAATACGCCGCCGAGTACGCTCCCCGCGCCCGCGGTGAGCTCCGCCTGCTTGAACCACGATTTCCCCGAGCCGGTGAACGTGTAGGCGGCTCCTTCGGCGTCGTCTTCGGTGGGCGCGCCCGCCACGAGCGTGGACCCGGAGATTGCCACCGAGGCGCCGAAGCCTTCGCTGCTGAGTTCGCTCAGTTCAGCCGCGGGCGTGTCGTCGACGGGCACGGCGCCGGGGCTGAAGGAGTCGCTGGAGGCGACCGCGCTCGCGCTCGTGGCGCCGATGCGCAACGGCGACCGTGGCGCCGCTGACGCGCCAGGCGCGACGCCTGCGCTGACGCAGATGGCAGACGCGAGTGCGAGTGTGGCTGGCGAGGCCAGGCGCGAGCGAACGCGGCGGCGCAAACGCGACCGGTTGCGGCCGTGAGCGCTCCCCGAGGCCATCAGCGCACTATTGGGCGCCCGCGTGAACGCGCGCATCGGGGACAATCCCCCATATTTCCAAATTGAGCGACGCCCAATTGCTGACAGAAGTGGATGCAGTGTCTTCAAAGACAGCGGTGCCTTCACAGACAGCCACCGAGCTGCTCGGCCGCGAGCCTGAGCTGCAGGCCCTCCAGGCCGCGCTGCAGGCGCTTCCGCGAGCGACGTCCTTGGCTGCCATCGCGGTGCTGGGGGAGCCCGGCATCGGCAAGTCTCGCCTGCTCGCCGAGGCGCTCGACGGCGGTGGCCAGGGCGCCTTGGTCCTGCGGGGTTGCGCTGCCGAGTTCGAGCGCCAGCTGCCCTTCGGGATACTGGTCGAAGCATTCGACGGCTGCCTGGATGCGATCGCTCCGCGCGTGCTCGGATCGTTGGGCAGCGCGCAACGGACACAGCTGGCGTCGGTGTTCCCGGCGTTTGCGGCTGTGGCAGACGGTGGCTTCGCGGAGTCCGGCCCGAGCCGCGGACCGAGTCACCTGCACCGCGCGGTGAGCGAGCTGCTGCGCGCGCTGGCTGGGCAGCGGCCGGTGGTGCTCGTGCTCGACGACCTGCAGTGGGCGGATCAGGCGTCGCTGGAGATGCTGGTGCGACTGCTCAACGGCCCGTTGGCGGCACCTGTGCTGGTGCTGGTGGCGATGCGCTCCGCGCAAGCGCCGGAGTGGTTTCGACACGCGTTGGCCGCGGCGTGCGCGAACGGTCGCTGTGCGCGCGTGGAGCTCGGTCCGCTGTCGCGCGAGGACGCGGAACGTCTGTTGCGCACGGTCGAGCGCGCGGATCGTCGTGAGGCGATCTACCGCGAAGCGGGCGGCAATCCGCTGTACATCAAGCAGCTCATCCGCGGTGATGGGGCGGGCGACGCTTGGCCCGGCGATGGCGAGCTGGCCGACGTGCCGCGTGAGGTCGGACGCGCCTTGGTGGCGGAGCTGGCAGAGCTGTCGAGCGGCGCGAGGCTGGCGGTAGATGCCGCATCCGTGGCGGGCGAGCCGTTCTCGTGCGACCTCGTCGCGGCGGTGGCGGACGCTGATCGCGCGGTCGTGTTCGAGGGGCTCGACGAGGCGCTCGACCGCGGTCTGCTGGTGAGCGCTGAGACGCCTGGGCGCTTCGCTTTCCGCCATCCGATCGTGCGCCGCGCGGTGTATGCATCCTGCCGGCCGGCGTGGCGGGTCGGAGCGCACGAGCGGGCTGCCGCGGCGCTCGCGGCGCGCGGGGCGCGCGCGTCCAGCCGTGCGCACCACGTCGAGTGTTCGGCACGCGAGGGCGATGAGACGGCGATCGCGCTGCTGCTCGAGGCCGGCCGCGAAACCGCGCGGCTGGCTCCGGCGAGCGCCGCCCGCTGGTTCGAGGCGGCGCTGCGACTGCTTCCCGAGCGCACCCCGATCGACCGGCGGATTGCGGTGCTCATCCCGTTGGCCACCGCTCTGAGCGCATCGGGGCAGCTCGCCCGCGCGGGGGAGGTGTTGGGCGAGGTGCTCGACCTGCTGGTCGATCGCTCGGCCGCGCTTCGTGTTCGTGCGCTGGTCGCGATGGCGGTCATCGAGCGCCTGCTCGGTCACGGCGGCAGGGCGCGCGGCGCGCTCGGCCCGACGCTGCTGGAGCTAGACGGTGAGCGCTCGCTGGAGAGCGCGACGTTGGAGCTGGAGCTCGCGGCCGACCGCTACTTCGACGGCGATTGGCAGGAGATGGCGGCACACGCGCACGTGGCGCTGGCGAGCGCGCGGCATCTGCGCGACGACAGCCTCACAGCGGCGGCTGCGGCCGTGCTGGGGCTGGGCGAGCTCAACCAGGGCGACACGGCGAGCGCCCGCCGGCACATGCTGGAGGGAGCGTGCCTGCTCGATGCTCTGAGCGATCGCCAGGTCCGCGTACACCTGGGCGCGGTGCACTGGGTGGGCTGGTGTGAGCACCACCTGGAGCGCTATGCAGACGTGCTGCGTCACTACGAGCGCGGCTTGGCTCTCGGCCACGGCAGCGGCCAGCGACATCTGCTGGTACCGATGCTCGCAGGCTCGGTGATCACGCGGACGTGGCGAGGCGAACTGCGGCTGGCGTCGCAGGAGGTCGACGAGGCGCTGGAAACGGCGCACATGATCGGCTCCGAGCAGCTGATCGCGCTGACCGCCGCTTTGCGGTGCTGGCTGGCAGTACGCGTCGGCGCGTTGCCCGAGGTGCTGGCCGCTTCTGCCGGACCTATCGCCACGCTCGCGCGCGAGCCCGCGGCACCGCAGGCGGTGCTCGCGCGGGCGTGGCTGGGCGAGGCGCAGAGCGAGAGCGGCTCCTCGGAGGTTGGCCGTCAGGCGATCGTGGTGGCGGCCGGTGGCGCCGAGCTGCCGCGCATGGAGCCCTCGCAGCGCGCTTACTTCCACGAGGTTCTCACCCGTGCCGCGCTGCGCGCGGGCGAGGACAAGGAGGCCGAGCGCTGGGCGCGGTTGGCGCTGAGCTCAGCCGAGCGCGTGCGCTTGGGCGGGCCACGGATGTGGGCGGCTCGCGCGCGAGCGGAGGTAGCGCTCGCGCGCGGGAACAGCGCGACGGCCGTGCGCTGCGCGCGAGCGTCGGTGGTCGCTGCAGCGGGGGTGCACGCGCTGGAGCGGGAGCGCTCGCGACTCGTGCTCGGCCGTGCGCTCGCGGCTGCGGGTGAGAAGCGTGCGGCGGTCGAGGCGTTCGAGCAGGCGCGTGCGCGCCTGAGCACGTTTGGCGCTCACGGGCTCGAGCCTTTCGCGGCGCGCGAGCTGCGCGCCCTCGGCCGGCATGTCCCCCGCGCCGGACGCCGTGCTCGTGGCACGGAGGGCATCCCCTCGTTGAGTGGCCGCGAGCTCGAGGTCGCGCGGTTGGTAAGCGACCATCTCACCAACCGCGAGATCGCCGAGCGCCTGGTTCTCAGCTCGAAGACGGTGGAGCGGCACATGACGAACATCCTGCGCAAGCTGCGGATGAGCTCTAGGGGAGAGGTAGCGCGCGCTGTTGCTGCTGAGACGGCTCGCGTCGCTGCCGCCGAGGCGGCCGGCGCCGCTCAGCCGCCGGCGACGTCCCGGCGTAGGAACACGAGGTAGCCGGCGAGCAGCGCCGGCAGCGCGTACAGCGCGCACAGCCACGCGGAGTGGGCGATGGGCGTCCAGTCGGTGGGTGTGCGCAGCAGGCCCTGCCAGGCCTCGAACTGCTGCGTGAGCAGGTACGGGCGGATGCCTTCGAGGCCGGGGATGGCGGAGACGATGTCGAGCAGGATGACCGCGCCGATGGTGGCGACGACGGCGGCGGCGCTGTTGCGCGTGACGGTGGACAGCAGCACGCCGATGCTGGCGACGGTGAGCAGCGGGATGAGGTAGACGGCGTTGGCGGCGAACACGAGCAGCAGCGCTTCGGGCGCGGAGACGGTCGTGCCGGACAGGCTGATGAGGGAGTGAAAGCCCCACGAGGCGACGCCGGCGACGGTGGCGACGGCGGCGGATAGGAAGGCGGCGGCAGCCGCGTATGTCATGGCGGCCAGCGCCTTGGCGGCGAACACCTGGCCGCGGTCCACCGAGCGGGTGAGGATCGTCTTGAGCGTGCCGTTGCCGTCCTCGTTGGCGAGGATGTCGCCGGCGACGAGCGCGGCGACGAGCGGGAGCATGAACAGCACGAGGAACGTGAGCATCAGCACTGGCGTGGCGAGCCCCGACCGGGTGATCTCGGAGGCGAACACGCTGTTGGCGCCGCGATGCTGGCGCTGGTGGATGTGTTCGACGATCACGAAGATCAGCGGCAGCAGGACGATCAGCGCGAAGCCGAGGTACGTGCGCTTCTGGGAGCGCAGCTTGCGCAGCTCCCAGCGGTAGACGGTGAGCACGGACGGGCGGCGTGGGCGCACACGGGCGCCGGCGGAGGGGGCCGCGGGCGCCGCGCCGGCTGCCGCGCTCATGCGATCTCCACGGCGCGCGTGGCGGGCGTGGCCGTCGCGGCGGCGGGCGTCGCTCCGGTCGGGACACCGGGGGCTTGCGTGGTGGCGTCGGCGCCGGCGTCCTCGGTGAGCCTGAAGAACAGGTCCTCGAGCGTGGCCAGTTCGGGCGTGAGCGCGAGGACGCCGATGCCCTCGCGCGCGAGCGCGAGCGAGAGCTCGCCGACGTCGCGCTCGTGCGCGTGGAGCACGAGGCCGTGCTCGCCTTCGGCGGCGTGTTCGACGCCGGGGTGGTTGCGGGCCACGTGCAGCGCGCGGGCGTCGTCGGTCGTGTGCAGGCGGTAGCTGGCGCCACCCTGACGGCGCAGGTCCGCGAGCGCGCCCTCGTAGACGACGCGGCCGGCGTCGACGATGGCGACGCGATCGCACAGTTCCTGCACCTCTGGGAGCTGGTGGCTGGAGAGCAGCACGGTGATGCCTTGCTCGGCCAAGCGGCGGATCAGCTCGCGCATGTCGCGCATGCCCGCGGGGTCCAGGCCCGTGGCGGGCTCGTCGAGGATCAGCAGGCGCGGACGACGCAGCAGCGCGGCGGCGATGCCGAGCCGCTGGCGCATGCCGTGGGAGTAGCCGCCGACCTTGTGCGCGGCACGCGGGGTCAGCTCGACGACGGCGAGCACCTCGTCGATGCGCGCGCTCGCCCCGTCGCCGTCGAGCGCGGCGAGCAGCTCGAGGTTCTTGCGGGCGCTCAGGTAGGGGTAGAAGCGCGGCGCCTCGACGAACCCCGCGACGCCCTCCAGGGCGCGTGCGCCGTAACGCACAGGGTCGCGCCCGAACAGCTCGACGGTTCCCTCGCTCGGCATGATCAGCCCGAGGGCCATGCGCAGCGTGGTGGTCTTGCCCGCGCCGTTGGGTCCGAGGAACCCGTAGACGTCGCCGGCGTGGACGTTCAGGTCGATGTGGTCGACCGCGAGCACATCGTCGTAGCGCTTGACCAGCCCCCTAGCCCTGACGGGCTGGGCGTCGTCGCTCACCGCTACAGACCCCGTGCGACTTCTTCAATCTCTGCGGGACCGACGGCGCCGGCGACCACGTAGCGAACGCCGGAGCGCACGAACGTGAGGACCGTGCCGAGCTCGGTGCGCAGCTCCTCGGCGCTCACGCCGTCGATCTGCACCTTGGGCAGCGGGCCGAGCGATTCGCTCGTGCCGGTGGAGTCGCCCTTGCTCTTGGCTTCGATCACGGCGATCGTGGCGGGGCCTTCTCCGTGGGTGGTGACGCTCGGCCGTTCGCCTTTGTCGTGGCCGGTGGGCGTGTGGCCGGCGCCTTCCGCGAGCTTGATTTCTTCGATCTTCGCGTCGGCGGGCGGCGTGAAGGAGAAGACGGAGCTTTCCACTGGGCCGAAGGACACTTCGCTGGCGGCCAGTTCGATGACCGGCGAGCTGCTGGCCGACGAGTAGACGGCGGTGCGCAGCGGCACGCCGTTGTCGGCGTCCCACGACAGCTCGGCGCCGCCGAGCAGGCTGCCCGTTTCCCTGGGCGAGATGCGGACGGTGTAGGCGGGCTGGCCGGCGACGTCGGTGGGGTTGGCGGGCGAGACGACGGTGTGCTCGCTCAGGCGGCCGATGGCTTCTTCGATCTTGGCGACGCTCGGGGCTTCGTGAGGCTGGTGCGGTGGGGCTGTTTCGTCGCCGGTGTCTTCGTGAGCGGGCGGCGTGTAGCGATGGAGCGTGTTGGTGGCGGCGTCGTAGAGCTGGAGCGTGTGGCCGTCCCACAGCACCTGCGTGTCGCCGTCTTCGGATTGCAGCTCGAGACGCGCGTGTCCGTCCTTGGACAGCCACAGCCGCCCGGAGGCGCCGGTGAGGAGTGGGTTGGAGGTGATTTCCCCCGCCGGGGACGACGCGTTGCCGCCCGCGCCAGCATCGCCACTCGTGAGGTTGGCGCCTTCGAGCAGGTGGTCGGTCCAGGTGATGCTGGCGCTCACCCCTTGCACGGGGTGCGTCCTGCCGCCGGCGAGCGCGTCGTGGACGGCCTGCGCGAGCGGCTTGGGCGGCGGCGTGGGCCCGGCGCCGAGCGCGAATGCGAGCGCGGTGGCTGACACGCCGATGGCAAGCACGAGCGCGCACAAAAGCAGGAGGCGCGAGATGGGGAGGCGTCGCAGCAGGTTCATGGCCAGCGGATCCACGTCCTTGGGGTAGCCGTACACCTCCAGGGTATCGCGCCGCGTTCACGGCGAGTGAACGCGGGGAAGCACGCGTGGCGGCGGCCTTCGAGCGGGCGCACCGCGGCATCCGCGGACGCTCGACGGCGCCACCCGATATCTTCTGCGCCGATGAGTCCGCCGCCACAGGAATCGAAGGCCGCCAACCGCCTGATCACGCTGGGCGTGATCGTGGCGTTCGCGTTCGGCCTGGTGGTCCCGGCGCTGGTGCTCGCGCACAACGGCGAGGACGCGGGCAGCGAAGCGGTGGGGGTGCACCTGACGGCCAATCAGACAAAAGGGCGCGAACTGTTCGCGCACACGTGCAACGTCTGCCACACGCTGGCGGCGGTCAAGTCGGTGGGCCGCATCGGCCCGGACCTGGACGTGCTGGTGCCGACGATCGGGGGCTACGAAGAGCGCAAGGCGTTCGTGCTGAGCACGATCCTGGAAGGGCCGGCGCTGGGCAAAGGCAACATGCCGGGGGATCTGTTCGTGGGCAAGGAAGCGGAAGACGTCGCCGAATTCGTGGCGGCGGTAGCCGGCCACCACTGAGCGGCCGGCGGCCTGCTCGGGTGCGTGTTTAGCCAGCCGTCGATAGCAGCGCGCTTGGGCCGCCAATAAGATCCGCTTGGATGGCAGAGGGGCCGAAGACCGCGCAGGACGTGAAGGCACTGGTGCAGGAGCGGAACATCCGCTTCATCCGCCTGTGGTTCACGGACATCCTGGGGCAGCTGAAGTCGTTTTCGATCAACGCGCAGGAGCTGGACGACGCGTTTGACGCGGGGATGGGCTTCGACGGCTCGTCGATCACGGGCTTCAACGCGATCGAGGAGTCGGACATGATCGCGATGCCCGACGCGAGCACGTTCGCGGTGCTGCCGTGGCGCCCGGAGGAGCAGGGCGTGGGGCGGATGTTCTGCGACGTGATCACGCCGGAGAAAACGCCGTACGAGGGCGACCCGCGTCACGTGCTGCGCCGCGCGGTGCAGCGGGCGCAGGACATGGGCTTCGAGACGTTCAACGTGGGCCCGGAGCTCGAGTACTTCCTGTTCAAAGACGCGCGCTCGACGGAGGTGCTCGACCAGGGCGGCTACTTCGACCTGACGACGCTGGACGCGGGCTCGGACGTGCGCCGCGAGACGGTGCTGGCGCTCGAGCAGCTGGGCATCCACGTGGAGTACACCCACCACGAGGTGGGGCCCTCCCAGCACGAGATCGACATGCGCTACGCGGACGCGCTGAAGATGGCGGACGACTGCATGACCTACCGCATCACGGTGAAGGAGTACGCGATGAAGTACGGCTGGCACGCGACGTTCATGCCCAAGCCGCTGTTCGGCGAGAACGGCTCGGGCATGCACACCCACCAGTCGCTGTTCGCGGGCGGCAAGAACGCCTTCTACGACCCCGACGACCAGTACTTCCTCTCGGACGTGGGCAAGGCGTTCATCGCCGGCCAGCTGAAGCACGCGCGCGAGATCTGCTCGATCTTCGCCCAGTGGGTCAACTCGTACAAGCGCCTGGTGCCCGGCTTCGAGGCGCCGGTGTACGTGGCGTGGTCGCGGCGCAACCGCTCGGCGCTGGTGCGCGTGCCGCTGTATCACCCCGGCCGCGAGAAGGCCACGCGCATGGAGCTGCGCTGCCCGGACCCGGCGTGCAACCCCTACCTGACGTTCGCGGCGCTCCTGCAGGCTGGCCTGGAGGGGATCGAGAAGGGCTACGAGCTGCCGGAGCCGATGGAGAAGAACCTGTACCACGTGTCCGCCGAGGAACGCCGGCGCCTGGGCGTGGAGCAGCTGCCGGAGAGCCTCGGCGAAGCGATCGAGCTGACGGCGGAGTCGGAGCTCGTGCTGCGCACGCTCGGCGAGCACATGTTCAACCGCTACGTGGAGATCAAGCGCCAGGAGTGGGACGACTACCGCGTGACGGTCACGCAGTGGGAGCTCGACCGCTATCTGGCGATCCTGTAGGCGCTCGATCTATTTGACGAGCCTCCGCCTGTCGGCTCCGGCTGGCTGGCGTCGGCCGTGTCGATGCACTACGGCGTGGCGGCGGTCTCTGTCGCGATGTGCAGCGCGGAGCCCTGCATCCATCCGGCGATCGCGTTGGGACCGGAGCCAGCGAGCACCAGCTGTCCGTTCCCTTCTCCGCATTCCCCCTTCGCGGGTGTGTAGCTATCCGAGACCGCACGCACTTGAGCCGCCGCCGTGCCGAGCGCTCCGGTGGCGGCATAGACGCGCTGTCTGCAGTGGGGTTCGTCCTGGACCCAGAGCGCGAGCGTGGTGCCACCGGCAGTGGTGATTTTGGGGGGCCCGGAGAGGCCGGGGCCGACGGAGAGCTGGACAGGTGCCTGAAAGTCGCCGGCGCCTGCTGGGCGCACGGCTGCCAGGATGGTCACGGATTGGACTGCCCCTTCTTCGCCTGGGCCGGGAGGGGCTGGGAGCCTGAGGATGCTGTCCCATATGGCAACCCGTTCGCCGCCCGCCGGAAACGCGATGTCAGGGCCACCGTATTCGTGCGTGAACTGTCCGCCGGTCGATTGCGAGGGCAGTGGGATGGTCGGCGCGGACGGGCCGAACATGCCATCGGGTAGCTGTTCGGCCATCCCGTCTTCTTCGTTTTCCTCCTGGGAGGCGTCGAAGTCGAGCGCGGCACCGCCAGGGCCGGCCACCACCTTTGCGGCGCGTATGAAGGCGGCTTTGCTCGGCTCAATTGCCTGCGCCGCCGCGAAAGCTCGCGCGGCGGGAGTGAGCTGCGAGACATCCTGCGGGTACTTGACTCCCTGTGGCGCCAGGGGAGGGAAGGCGACCAGGACATCGCCAGCTTCGGTCTCGGCCATGCTTACGCCTGCGCCAGGGCTACTGGTCGCTATGGGGCCGATCACAGGCTGGCCGCCGTGGGGGGACAGGAGCGCAAATTCGATCCTGGTCTTGAGCGGGGTGAGAACGTATTCGAGCGTCTTTGAGCAGATGACGACGACGCGTCCGTCCGGCTGAACCTTCAGCCCTTCCGGGACGAAGCAGTCGATCGGCACTCGCATCGCGCGGCCGAACGGCCGCCCTGGGCGGGCAATGCTCACGTACAACGACTGGACGTTCGGCTTGGCGAGCGAGCACCACGCAACCGCGGCGGTTCCATTCGCCCCGACCGCCGCGACTGGGCCCACACCGTCAACGCCCAGCACCTGCACCCCGTGCCATCCGTGAGCCACCGCACCCAGCCGCGCCTCGACGAGGCCGTAGGTGCCGGTGGACCCGCACGATGGATACCGGTCAGGTTCGAGCTCGCCTCGGACCGCGTCCCACGCGGCCAACATGCGCCCCTCGGCGGACACGGCCACAGTCGGTTCGCTCACTCGCTCGCGCAGCGGTGAGACGATGCTGCTCGGCGTCAGCGCCGGCGCCCCCAGCGCGGGTGCGGCACCTGCGAAGGCCCCGAGCACAAACGAAAGCACCCCCGCTCGTCGCCTCATGCCCATACGACCGTTATCGGCTACAAAAGTTGCTGTGTGAGCTGGTGGAGACCGATCGGGGATTGAGGCCGTTCTGCGTTTCGCACCCGTGAACACATAACTCGAAACAGCCGTGCGCGTTCCCGTGATTTCACCTTCGCCGTGAGATGCGGCGCAGTGCACGAGTGTTTCGAAGTTCGCCAATTCAGCGTTCACCGCCCCGCCGCTGGTCGTGAAGCTGATCGGCAGACTTTTGCCGGGAACCACGAATTCGAGCACCCGGTGCGTGGAGCGGTGGCAATCCATTGAGAGAACGGAGACAATCACCGCGCAAATGATCTAATCATCCGGTGCTCGGTGGTGTCGCGCAGGCGATCGGCCGGGCGGGCGCCAGGGACCAGTGCAGCGCCTGCAGCATATGCCCGAACGCACCAGGATGGCGCGGCGCGATCTCAGCGACGAGCGCCATCGCGCCCAGCGCGTGGCGCTCGTACTCGTCGTTGCCCGTCAGCTGCGCCAGGCGCAGCAGGCCGGCGGCGGCGCTCGAGGAGCCCGAGGGGATGGGGGAGTCCTCGAGGTCCTTGCGCCGCGCGATCAGCGGTTCGCCGTCGGCGGCGGTGGAGAAGAAGCCGCCGTGCTCGGGGTCGGCAAAGCGCGCGATCAGCTCGTCGGCCAGGGCGACCGCCTGGTGGAACCAGCGCTCTTCGCAGCTCGCTTCGAACAGCGCGATCAGCGCCTCCAGCAGGAAGGCGTGGTCCTCCAGGTAGGCCTCGATCTTGGCCTGCCCGTGGTTGTAGCTGCGCAGCAGCCGGCCGTGCTCGTCGCGCATCTCGCGCTGCAGGAACTCCGCGCAGGCAACCGCCGCGTCCATGTAGCGGCGGGCGTCCGCGCCGGCCCCACCGGCGGGCGCGCCTGCGCCGTCAGCGCGTCCCTGCGCGTTCGCGAGGGCGGCGCCGGTCTCCGCGAGCGCGCCGATCATCAGCGCGTTCCAGCTCGTCAGGCGCTTGTCGTCGAGCGCCGGGCGTGTGCGCCGTTCACGCGCCGCCAGCAGCCGCTCGCGGATGCGCGCTTGTACCGGCGCCAGCGGTTTGGGGCCGTGCCCCTGCAGCACGTTCAAGCCCGGCTGCGGATGGTGCGGATCTTCGAAGTTGCCCTGCTCGGTCGCGGCGAACCACGCGATCGCCGCGTCGGCGTCGTCGCCGAGCACCTCGTGCAGCTCGGCCAGCGTCCACACGTAGAAGCGCCCCTCCACGCCCTCTGAGTCGGCGTCGAGCGCCGAGTAGAAGCCGCCCTCCGGCCCGTGCATCTCGCGCAAGGCCCAGTCGAGCGTGTCCCTGCACACCGCCAGCAGGCGCGCGTCTTGCGCGGCCTGCCAGCCGTGCAGGTAGGCGCACGCGAGCAGTGCGTTGTCGTAGAGCATCTTCTCGAAGTGCGGCACCGTCCACGCGGCGTCGACGCTGTAGCGTGCGAACCCGCCGGCGAGCTGGTCGTGGATGCCGCCGCCGGCCATCGCCTGCAGCGTCTGCAGCGCCATCGCCTGACCGCGCCCGCCGGTCGCTCCGCCGGCCGCTCCACCGTCCGCGCCGCCGGCCGCTCCACGCCCGAGCAGCAGGAACTCGAGCACCGGCGCCTGCGGGAACTTCGGCGCGTAGGCGGGCGGCGCTCCAAACCCCCCGCGGCGTGCGTCGTAGCTGTCGGCCAGTCGCGTCACCGCTTCCTCCAGCGCCCGCTCGCTCGGCCTCTCGGCCGACGGCGTCAGCCGCGCGGCGCCCGACAATCGCTCGCGCACCCGCTCGCCGCCCGCGCGAATCTCCTCGCTGTTCTGCTCCCACGACTCGGCGATCGCCTGCAGCACCTGCGTCCACGCGGGCATGCCGTGGCGCGGCTCGGGCGGGAAGTAGGTGCCGCCGTAGAAGGGGAGCTGCTCGGGGGTGAGGAACACGTTCAGCGGCCAGCCGCCGCGCCCGGTCATCCCCTGCACGGCCTCCATGTACAGCGCGTCCACATCCGGGCGCTCCTCGCGGTCCACCTTCACGCACACAAAGCCCTCGTTCATCACCCGCGCGGTGGCCGCGTCCTCGAAGGACTCGTGCTCCATCACGTGGCACCAGTGGCAGGCGGAGTAGCCGATCGACACCAGCACCGGCTTGTCCTCGGCGCGCGCTCGCGCGAACGCCGCCGGGCCCCACGGCAGCCATTCGACGGGGTTCTCCGCGTGCTGGCGCAGGTACGGCGAGGTCTCCTGCGCGAGCGCGTTGGGCACCGGCTCAGCGTAGCCCGGCGCGGGGCAGCGAGCGTGCGACGGCTTCCAGCGACGGCCATTCGCCGGCGCCGCGCCGCGAGAGCTTGACCGTGGCGATCGCAATGTCGAAGCGCTTGCCGCCGAGCGTGCCGGTCGCACGTGTGGCGCCGGTGCCGAAGCGGACGACCCCGTGGGCGGCCTGCGTGCCCGACACGTTGATGTTGGCCGTCGCCAGCCGGTGGTCGCGGATCGGGAACGTGGCGGTCAGCTCGACGCCCGGCACCAACGAGAAGTCCTTGAGGGTGAGCGCCGACTTGGTGATCTTCGCGTAGCCGCCGCGCAGGCCGCCGAAGCTCGAGCCGCTGGGGAGTTCCTGGTTGGCCTGCAGCGTGGCCGCGATCACCTGGCGGTTGAGGTCGAGCAGCGTGTCGAGCACCACCACGAGCGTCTGCCCCGGCCGGCCGCCCAAGCCTGCCGGGGGCCGCACGGCGGCGAGCTTGGTGGGTGTCACGGGGGTGGGCGCGAACAGGTTGGTGGTGCTCGTGCACGGCTGCACCGGCTCGCTTGCGAAGAAGCTGCTCACCGCCAGCTCAGCGCAGTCGCTGAGGTCGCTGCCGAGCACCGAGTGGCCGGTGAAGGGCACGAGCAGCAGCTGGGAGTCGGGTATTTCCGCGGCGACCGCGCGTGCGTACGCGGTCGGCGTGCGCATGTCCTGCTCGCCGGAGAGGATCAGCGTGGGGACGTCCGGCGGCGGGTTGCTCGACACCGTCGGCGGCGCCGCGTTCGGCCAGTCCTCGCATTCGAGCACCGAGCCGACGTGCAGCGCGGTGTTGGCATCGAAGGGGTAGAAGTCGCCTTCCGGCATCGCGTGCAGGGCCGCGAGCGCTTCGCTGGCGCGCGTCGCGGGTGGGGCGCTGCGCTGCCACGGGAACGGCGTGTCTTCACAGGTGGTGGTGGTGAACAGCGCGTTGTCTTCTTCTTCCTTGGCCGTCTGTTCCGCTTCGCGGTCGAGCGGCCCGTTGGGCAGGCTCGGCACGTAGCCCTGCGCGAGCAGGCTCAAGCGCAGCAGCGGGGCGGCGTCGCCGTCGAGCGCCGAGCGCACGGCGGCCGGCAGCAGCGCGCGCAGCGCGGGGTTCAGATCGCCCGCGATCAGCGTCCCGAACAGGTCCAGCTCGCTCATCGACACCGCGTGGCGATGGCCGGCGCCGTCATAGGCGTAGCCCTTGAGTTCATGGACGCGCAGCTCGGCCACCAGGCGAGCGAATTCGGCGAGCGGGTTCGCCGTGATTCCCGCGCACGCGCCGTCGCTGCACAGCTCGTCGAGCACCGGCGCGATCGCCTGAAAGCGCGCGGTCTCGAACGGTTCCGGCCCGTCCGCCGGCACGACGGAGTCCAGCACCAGCGCTTCCACGTTCTGGGGATAGCGCTCCGCGTACTCGAGCGCCACCTTGGTGCCGTACGAGGTGGCGTACAGGACGAGCTTTTCATAGCCGTACGCGCGGCGAATGGCCTCGATGTCTTCGACCGATTCCTCGCTCGTGTAGCCCCCACGCGCTTGGCCGAGCTGCAGCGCGCATTGTTCGACGAACGTCGGGAACGCGCTCGCGCTCGTCCCTTCCAGCGCCTGCAGGTCGCTGAAGATCGGGCAGTTCAGCGGGTCCGAGCGTCCGGTGCCGCGCTGGTCGAAGACGAGCAGATCGCGCGTGGACAACGCCGGGGCGATCGCTTCGGCGATGAACTTGCTGAGCGGCAGCGCCGCCTGTCCGGGGCCGCCCGCCAGCGCGAGCACCGCGTCACGGCTGGGGCTGGGGCCGGCGAGCTTGCGCGCGACGCTCAGCGAGATCGTGCCCGGCAGCGCGGCCGTGCGGTCGAGCGGCACGCTCAGCGTGGAGCACGAGAACGCGGCTTCCGTGCACGGTATGAAGCTAGAGGCGGCTGAGCAAGCGGGCCAGCAGGCGAGCGTCAGCAGCGCCGCCAGCGCCGGCGCCACGGTGGAAGCTCTCCTGCGCATCGCCCCCGACAATAGCCGCCGACGCGATCGCGCTCGTAGGTAGGCTCACGCTGCGGTCGCCGAGGCTTCCCACGAGGGCGTTGTGCGCGCCTTTGTGCAGCGTGCCGTGCACCGCAGCCGAGCCCCCCACCTGCAGGTTCGCGCTTTCCAGCTTGATCGTGCCCGACAGCGTGACCCCCGGCACGTAGGAGTAGCCGTGCAAGGTCAGTGCGCGGCTGCTCAGGGCGCCCCAGCCGGCGCGCAGCCCGCCGATCCGCAGGCTGGGGGAGAGGCCTTCCGCCGCGCCGCTCAGGGTCAGCTGCAGCTCGAGCTGACGCGAGAAGTCCGCGAGCGTGAGCGCCACCGCGTGCAGTGTGCGTCCGGTGAGACCGCTGACACCCGCGAGCGGGGAGACCTGCGCGAGGCGCACCGGCGGCAGCGGCGGCGGCGTGAAGAGGGGCGAGGTGGGCGCAGGCGCGCACGGCGCGATCGGCTTGGCCGCGAACAGCGCCTGCAGCGCCTTGCTCGCGCACGCCGTCGGCTCGGTGGTGAGCACCGAGTGGCCTGTGTCCGGCACCACCAGCAGGTGCGCGTCGGGGATCTGCGCGGCGACTTCCCTGGCGTTGGCCGTGGGCGTGCGCAGGTCATCGGCGCCGCTGAGGATCAGCGTGGGCACGTTCGGCAGCGGCGCGTCGTCGGCGGCCGGGGCAGGCGTGGTGTACGGCCAGTGCGCGCACGCCTGCACGTCGCTGAGCGCCAGCGCGTTGGCGGCGGTGAACGGCGCGAACGCGCCCGCGCCGAACGCGCGCGCTGCGTCGGTCGCTTCGGCGAGGCGCGTGCCGGGGCTGGCGCCGCGGTTCCACGGGAACTGTTGCTCTTCGCAGGTGGTGGCGTAGTACAGCGGGTTGTCGAAGTCTTCCTGGCCTTCGCCTTCCGCGTGCGACGCCGCCGCGATCAGCCGTGCGAGCGGCGCGGTGTCCCCGCGCGCGGCCGCGGCCACCGCGGTCACGAATTCGGCCCGCAGCAGCGGTGAGAAGTCGCCCGCGAGCAGCAGTTCCACGAGCTCGTTCGCGGACAGCGCGACCGCGTGCGCCTTGCCGTCCGCGTCGATCGCGCGCCCCCGCAGCGGCGCGCGATCCATGCGCGCGACGAGCTTCGCCAGGTCGGCGACGGGGTTCGCCGTCGTGCGCGTGCACGCGCGATGCGCGCACAGCTGGCGCAGGATGCGCGGAATCGCCGCGAACGTGGGGCGCTCCAGCGTTTCCGGCCCGTTGGGTGGCACCACCGAGTCGAGCACCAGCGCTTCCACGTGGCTCGGGTACTGCTGCGCGTACTCCTCCGCCACCTTCGTCCCGTAGCTCGTGCCGTACAGCACCAGCTTTTCGTAGCCGCCGGCTTCGCGGATGGCCTCGATGTCGGCGACCGTGTCCGCGGTCGTGTAGAACGCGCGGTCGGGGCCCAGCTGGCCGCCGCACGCTTCGATCAACGCGCCGAACGAGTGGTACAGGTCGGGGCGTTCGAAGGCGTGGCAGGAAAGCGGGTCGGACAGGCCGATGCCGCGTTGGTCGAAGACGATCAGATCGCGCGTCGCGGCGATCGGGCCGAGCAGTTCGGCGAACTCTTCCGCGAACGGCAGCGCCGGCTGCCCGGGCCCTCCGGCGAGCGCGACGATCGCGCTGCGCGCTTCGCCCACCGGCGCCCGGTGGCGGCGTATCGCCAGCGTCAGCGTGCCGGGGCTCGCCCCCGCGGGGTCCAACGGCACCGTCAGGTGGCCACACGCGAAGTTGTTGCTGTCGCCGCACGGGACGAACGCGATCTGCGCCTGCGCCGCCGCCGGCGACCGCACGCCCGCGAGCGCGCACGCGCAGGCGACGGCCAGCACGGCGACGAGCCTGCGTAGCGGCGGTTGCACCCATCGGAATCTAGTGACCGCGGCGGCCGTCCGTCGCCGTCGCCCGCCGGCGACGCCGGCGCCGGCCGGCCAGCGCCGCTGTAGGGTCCGTCCGTGGCCGCCCAGCGCGCGAGCATCGAAGCAGCCGGCGCGCCCGCCGCGATCGGGCCGTACAGCCATGCGGTACGCGCAGGCGAGCTGCTGTTCTGCTCCGGTCAGATCCCGCTGCACCCCGACACCGGCGAGCTCGTCGGCGAGACGCCCGCCGAGCAGGCGCGGCGCTGTCTGGAGAACCTGCAGGCGGTGTGCGACGCGGCTGGCACCACGCTCGCGCGCGCCGTGCGCGTCACCGTGTACATGCGCGATCTCAGCGCGTTCGCCGCCGTCAACGAGGTCTACGGCGAGTTCTTCGCCGGCCAGGACCCGCCCGCGCGTGTGACCGTCGGCGTGGCCGCGCTGCCGCGCGGCGCGCAGGTCGAGATCGACGCGATCGTCGCGCTGTAGCGCGCTCAGGCGGAGACCGGCGCGACCGGCGCGCCGGCGGCGTCTTCGCCGTCCGCCGGCTCGATGCTGCGCAGCGCGCGGGTCAGCAGTTCGTGCAGGGTTCTGCGCTCCTGCGCGTCCAGGGCGCTGAGCACGTCGTCCTCGATCGTCGCCTGCGCGCGCTCGGCGCCCGCCAGGGCCTTGCATCCCGCGGGCGTGATCCGCACGAGGTGGCGGCGGCGGTCGCCGGGGTCGCGCACGCGCGTGACCCAACCCAGCTGCTCGAGCTCGTTGAGCAGCAGCACGACGTTGTTGGCATCCATGCAGAACGCGTCGCCCAGCTCCTGCTGCGGGCAGGAGGCGTGGTCGTTGACGTAGCTGAGGGCGACCAGGTGGCGTAGGTGCATGCCCAGCAGCTCCTCGTTGCTGCGCCTGTATATCTGCTTCGACAACCGGCTCAGCAGCACCGCCGAGCCCGGCGCACAGCCGCCCTGGTCAACCATGTCCTGGAGTGTATCTCTCATCAATGCATCAATCATCACATTACCAACGATCGTTAATTTTATATAGATCATCCTTGCAGGAGTGATGATACATGCTATGGTGTGTTCTCCGCTACCCGGAGGTGCCCACCATGACAACCCAACCAGACCGCATCGAGACCGCCGCATCCTCGCCGCAAAGGGAGCAGGCCGCCGAGCGCAGGCGCTGGATCGCGCTCGCCGTGCTGTGCCTGGGCCAGCTGATGATGGTGCTCGACGCGACCATCGTGAACGTCGCGCTGCCCTCCATCCAGCGCGACCTGCACTTCAGCCAAGGCAACCTCACGTGGGTGATCAACGGCTACCTGATCACGTTCGGCGGCCTGTTGCTGCTGGCGGGCAGGATGGGCGACCTGGTTGGGCGCAAGAAGGTGTTCCTGACTGGGCTCGTGCTGTTCACGCTCGCTTCGATCGTGTGCGGCACGGCGGGCAGCCAGGCGATGCTGATCGGCGCGCGGCTCGTGCAGGGCGTCGGCGGCGCGGTCGCCTCGAGCGTGATCCTCGCGATCATCGTCACCGAGTTCCCCGAGCGCGCCGAGCAGGCGAAGGCGATGGGCATGTACGCGTTCGTGTCCGCCGGCGGCGGCTCCATCGGCCTGCTGGCCGGCGGCGCGCTCACCCAGTCGCTGAGCTGGCACTGGATCTTCTTCGTCAACGTCCCCATCGGCGCGATCGCCTTCGTGCTCGGCTCCGCGCTGATCGTCGAGAACCGCGGCATCGGGCTGTCCGGCGGGGTGGACGTGCTCGGCTCGATCCTGATCACGCTCGCCACCATGCTCGGCGCGTTCGCGATCGTCAAGTCCAGCGAATACGGCCTCTTCTCCGCGCGCACGCTCGGCGTGGGCAGCGCCTCGCTGGTGCTGCTCGCCGCCTTCCTCACGCTCGAGGGGCGCCTGGCGAACCCGATCATGCCGCTGCGCATCCTGCGCCTGCGCACGCTCATGGGCTCCAGCCTCGTGCGCGGCCTGCTCGTCACCGGCATGTTCTCCGCCTTCTTCCTCGGCGCGCTGTACCTCGAGCGGGTGCTCGGCTACGACGCCATCGACACCGGCCTCGCCTTCATGCCGCTCACGTTCGCCATCGCCGCCATGTCCATGGGCATCTCCGCGCGGCTCGTCGAACGCTTCGGCGCCGTCGCCACGCTCGCCGGCGGGCTCGCGGGGATCATCGCCGGGCTGCTGCTGCTGGCGCACGCCGGCGTGCACGCGAGCTACTTCCCAGGGCTGTTCTTCGCGTTCCTCACGCTCGGCCTCGGCGCCGGCGCCTCGTTCCTGCCGCTGCTGACGATGGGCATGGCCGACGCCCCCCAGCGCGACGCCGGCCTCGCGTCGGGCATCATCAACGTCTCCGTGCAGCTGTTCGGCGCCATCGGCCTCGCCACGCTCGGCACGATCGCCACCGACCACACCAAGGCGCTCAGCCACAGCGGGCACCCGCTCGTCAGCGCGCTCACCGGCGGCTACCACCTCTCCTACGTGGTCGCCGCCATCCTCGTGGCCGGCGGCATCCTCGCCGCGTTCCTCGTGCTGCGCACGCCCGGCAGCAGCCAGCCGCAGGAGGTCCCCGACGCCGAGCGCGCGAGCGCCGAGCTGGCCGAGCCGATCGCGCAGGCGGCGTGAGCTCGCGCGCCGGGCGTCTCAGCGCGCGCCCGTGCGCAGCTCCGCGCGCTTGACCTTGCCCGACGCCGTCTTCGGCAGCTCGGCCACGAAGTCGACGATGCGCGGGTACTTGTACGGCGCGGTCTCGCGCTTGACGTGCTCCTGCAGCTCGCGCACCAGCTCGCGCGAGGGGGCGTGGTCGCCGTCGCGCAGCACCACCACCGCACGCACCACCTGGCCGCGCTCCTCGTCGGGCGCGGCCACCGCCGCCGCCTCAGCTACGGCGGGGTGGGAGACGAGCGCGGACTCGACCTCGAACGGGCCGATGCGATAGCCGGCGGAGACGATCACGTCGTCGGCGCGGCCCTCGAAGTACAGCCAGCCGTCGTCGTCCTGCGTGACACGGTCGCCCGTGTGCCACGGGCGGGCGGGGTCCGATCGCCAGTCGTCGATCCGCCAGGCGCCGTCCTCGCCGCGATCGACGTGCTCGCCGAGGTAGCCGAGGAAGAACGTGGGCACGCTGGCCGGCGCGACCGTCAGCTCGCCGTCCTGGATGCTCAGCTGCATCCCCGGCAGCGCCCTGCCCATCGAGCCGGGCCGCGCGGGAGCGTCCAGCGGCGTGCCCGTCGTCTGCCCGGTCTCCGTCTGGCCGTAGCCGTCGCGGATCTCCAGGCCCGTCGCCTCGTGCCACGCGCGCAGCACCTCCGGGTTGAGCGCCTCCCCCGCGGCGACCATGCCGCGCAGGTCCTGCAGCGGGCGCAGCTCGGCGCGCTTGGCGATCACGCGGTACTCGGTGGGCGCCATGCACAGCACGTTCACGCGCTCGCGCTCCAGCAGCTCCAGGCGCTCGTGCGGGTCGAAGCGCGCGTCGTGCAAGAGCGCCGCCGCCCCCGTCGTCCACGGCGCGATGAACACGTTGCGCGCCGACTTGGACCAGCCGCTCGCCGCCGTGCACCACACGAGCTCGCCGGGGCGCGCGCCCAGCCAGTGCGCGGCCTGCACGCGCTGGCCGGTCAGATAGCGCTGCGCGTGCACCACCGCCTTCGGCGCGCCCGCCGTGCCGCTGGTGAACGTGATCAGGCACGGGTCGGTCTCGTCCAGCTCCACCGCCGGCGCGGGCTCGCCGGCGAAGAGGCTGTCGTCGGGCACGTACAGCACGCGACACGCGGGCTGCGCCGCCTGCAGCTGCTCGCGGTTGCGCACGTCAGAAACAATCACCGCCGGCCGCGTCACAGCGATGCGCAGGCGCAGGTCCTTGGCGCGCAGCTGCTCGGTGCACGGCAGCGCCACCGCGCCGATGCGCATGCAGGCGAGCATGCTCAGCACCCACTCCGGGCGGTTGCCGATCAACGTCATCACCACGTCGCCGCGACGCACGCCAAGGCGCTGCAGCGCTCCCGCCGCGCGCGCCGAACGGTCGGCCACCTCGCCGAAGCTCCACTCCCGCCTGCCGCCGTCGCGAGCGAGCTCCAGCAGGGCCAGCTGGCGCCGCTCGCGCGGCGCGAACACATCGCGCGCGAAGTTCACGCCGGTATTCTCCCCGCTAACGCAAAAACGAACCCGGAGCGCTAACAGAATGGCCGTAGCCGCCTCCCAGTACACCGAGAAGACCGACGAGCAGAAGGCGATCACCGAGATGGTGCATCAGTTCGCCGACGAGCAGATCCTGCCCAACGCCGAGCACTTCGACCACGAGGACACGTTCCCCGAGCCGATCGTCGAGCAGATGAAGGAGCTGGGCCTGTTCGGGGTGACGATCCCCGAGGAGTACGGCGGCATGGGGCTCGACCTGACGACCTACGCGATGATCGTGGAGGAGCTCTCGCGCGGCTGGATCTCGATCTCGGGCGTCATCAACACGCACTTCATCGGCTCCTACCTGCTGATGAAGTTCGGCAGCGAGGAGCAGAAGCACAAGTACCTGCCGCGCATGGCCACAGGAGAGATGCGCGCCGCCTTCTCGCTGTCCGAGCCCGAGCTCGGCTCGGATGTGCAGGCGATCAAAACCTCGGCCAAGAAGCTCGAGGACGGCAGCTACGAGATCAACGGCCAGAAGATGTGGGTGACCAACGGCCTGCTGTCAAGCCTCGTGTTCGTGCTCGTGAAGACCGACCCCGACGCCGAGCCGCGCCACAAGGGCTTCACGTGCTTCATCGCTGAGAAGGAGCCCGGTGCGAGCGAGAACACGGGCCCCTACGCGGGCTTGAACGTGCCGCCGAAGATCAAGAAGCTCGGCTACAAGGGCGTCGAGTCCACCGAGCTGGTGTTCGACGGCTACCGCTGCCCGGCCGAGAACGTGCTCGGCGGCGAGCAGGAGGGCCTGAACAAGGGCTTCGCGCAGATGATGGACGCGCTGGAGGTGGGGCGCGTGAACGTCGCCGCGCGCGGCGTCGGCATCGCCCAGCGCGCGCTCGAGCTCGCGCTGCGCTACTCGCAGGAGCGCAAGACCTTCGGCAAGCCGATCGCCGAGCACCAGGCGATCCAGTTCAAGCTCGCCGACATGGCCACGCAGGTGGAGGCCGCGCGCCTGCTCACGCTGCGCGCCGCGCGCCTGAAGGACGCGGGCGAGCGCTCGGACCTGGAGGCGGGCATGGCCAAGCTGTTCGCCTCCGAGGCCGGCCGCTTCTGCGTCGAGGAATCGTTTCGCATCCACGGCGGCTACGGGTACTCCAAGGAGTACGAGATCGAGCGCCTGTACCGCGATGCGCCGCTCCTGCTGATCGGCGAGGGAACCTCCGAGATCCAGCGCATGGTGATCGGCCGCAAGCTGCTGCAGCGCCATAAGATCTGACATCACAACTCAACGGCCGCGCAGCCGGCCGGGAGGGGAGACGACCCCACATGGCCGATGACGCCAAGTCTCTGATCGAACTCGCCACCCGCAGGTTCATCGGCGAAGTGCCCGCGCTCGAGCCCATGAAGCTGGTGGTGGGCGTCGAACTGCGGGGCCGCGGCGACGTGCAGCACTTCCGTCTGGAGATGCCAGGGGCCAAGGTCACCAAGGGCCCTGCGGCGGACGCGCGGATACGCGTGGACATGCGCCGCGAGTTCTTCAACGTGATGGCGCGCGAAGGCAAGGTGGCGGACTGGATCGAGGCGTTCACCTACGGTCAGGCCAAGGCCTCCGGGCCCGAGCAGATCCTGCGCCTGATCAACAACGTGGTCGAACGCCAGCAGGAGCGCGAACGCACGCCCAAGGCGCGCAAGCACGCCTGAAGCCGGCCATGCTGGTGCATCAGATATGATGTGCTAGATCGATCATGGCGTATAAAGCTTTATAGATGATGTCGCTCGACGGTCTGCTGACGAACGACGCGGTGCTGGCCGAGCTCGGCCGACGGCTGGAGAGCCACCGCCTGCAGCGCAACCTCACCCAAGCCGAGCTCGCCCACGAAGCGCAGGTCGGCCGCGCGACCCTGCAGCGCCTGGAGCGTGGGCGGTCGGTGCAGACGGAGTCGCTGATCAAGGTGCTCCGCGCACTCGAGCTCCTCCCGGCGCTCGACGCCGCCGTGCCTCAGTCCGTCGAGCTGCCCATCGCCGAGCTGGAACGCCAGCAAAGACGCACCCGACAACGGGCCAGCGGACGCCGCACGGACCACCACACCCGCCCGCAGCGCGAGTCCCGCCAGCCAAGCGGGCCCCGCCAGCCAAGCGAGTCCCGCCCGCGGCGCGAGTCACGACCCCGACGCGAGCCGTGGCGGTGGGGCGATGAGCCCCAAGCGGGCGCATGACCGTCGCCGAAGTGAGGCTGTGGGGGAGCCGCATCGCAGCGGTCTCGATCGCGGAGGGCGCCCGCTATGCGACGTTCCAATACGACCCTGCGTTCGCGCGCAGCGGCGTGCAGGTCGCGCCCGTGCGCATGCCGCTGCGCGAGCAGCCCTACCGCTTCCCCGGACTGCCGCAGGACGCCTTCGCCGGTCTGCCGGGCATGCTCGCCGACTCGCTGCCCGACCGCTGGGGCACCGCGCTCGTCAACGCGTGGCTGGCGTCGCAGGGACGCGACGAGACGAGCTTCGACGTTGTGCAGAGGCTCTGCTACGTGGGCACGCGCGGCATGGGCGCGCTGGAGTTCCAGCCCGCCCACGAGCCCGTCAGCCCGCCCTCTGAGGACCTGCAGTTCGACGCGCTCGTACGCCTGGCCGGCGAGGTGCTCTCCCAGCGCGAGCGCTTCGTCGCCGAGCTCGCGAAAGATCCCGAAGAGGACGCGATCAAGGCGATCCTCGCGATCGGCACGTCGGCCGGCGGCGCGCGCCCGAAGGCGATCATCGCCTACAACGAGGCCACCGGCCAGGTGCGCTCCGGGCAGGTGGAGGTGGATGAGGGCTTTCGCCACTGGCTGCTGAAGTTCGACGGCGTCGCCCGCGCGGGCGACCACGGGCTCACCGACCCCAAGGGCTGGTGTGCGGTCGAGTACGCGTACTCGCTCATGGCGGGCGCGGCCGGAGTGGAGATGAGCGAGTGTCGCCTGTTGGCGGAGCACGGGCGCAGGCACTTCATGACGCGGCGCTTCGATCGCCCGGACGCCGGCGGCAAGCTGCACATGCAGAGCGTCGGCGCGCTCGAGCACGTGAGCTACAACGAGCCCGGCGCGTACAGCTACGAGCAGGCGCTGCTGCTCGTCCGTCGCCTGCGGCTCGGCGCGGCAAGCAGCGAGCAGCTGTTCCGCCGGATGGTCTTCAACGTGGTCGCGCGCAACCAGGACGATCACGTGAAGAACATCGCCTTGCTGATGGATCGCAGCGGCGCGTGGGCGCTGGCGCCCGCCTACGACGTCACCTGGGCGTGGCAGCCGGGCAACCCGTGGCTTGGCAGCCACCAGATGTCGATCAACGGCAAGCGCGACGGCTTCAGCGTGGCCGACCTGCGCGCGGTTGCGCGTGTCGCCGGTCTCAAGCGTGGCCGCGCCGACGCAATCCTCACGGAGGTGACCGGCGCGGTTGGGCGCTGGCGCACGATCGCCGCGGAGACAGAGCTGGACGAGCAGATGACCGAGCAGATCGCCCGCTCGCACCGCCTCAGCCTGCCGCTGAGCTGAGTGAGAGCGCCTGGCGGCAGCGTCAGTGGTAGGACGACAGCTGCTCGGCCAGGAACGCCAGCGAGGCGAGCAGGCAGATGCACATGACTATGAGCGAGAAGTTTTCGTTCATGGCGCCTGCCATCAAGACTAATGGACCCGGTGGTCAGCCGGCGAGCGTGAAGCGCAGCCCGGCGCGCGCGAAGCGCTCCGCCGTGTCCGTGCCAAGCGCTGCGGCCGGCGTCAGGCAGCCGCCGCGCGCGGGCGTTTGCCCGGCTTCAGCTACACCCGTTACAGCGCCGTGCCGTCCTCGTAGAGCTTCAGGACGCGCACTGGGTGGGTGGGATCCGAAGCAACCGCGTCCAGGCACAGCCGGCACAGCACGCACTCGTCGAGGTTCTGCTCCACGATTTCCACGCGTCCGCCGGCGTCGGCGAAGATGTCCACCGGGCAGACCTCCGCCAGCTTGGCCGCGACCGCCGCGTCGCCCGCGAGCGCGTCGTCGACTTCTACGGCGATGAACGTCCCGTCCTTGCGCATCAGGCCGCGCCCCGCTCGGCGATCTTCGTCTGGATCATCCCCGGGATGTCCTCGATCCGCTCGGCCACCGCGATGCCGGCCTGCGCCAGGCGGGCGATCTTCTCGGATGCGGTGTCCTGGATGCCTTCCACGATCGTGCCCGCGTGGCCGAAGCTCATGCCGGGCATCTCGTCCATGAAGCGCCCCGCCATGAACGCGACGATCGGCAGGCGCGAGTTGTTGTCGGTCACCCAGCGCGCAAGCTCCGCCTCCATGCGCCCGCCCGGCTCGGTGTAGATGACGATGCCCTGCGTCTGGGCGTCGGCCTCGAACAGCGGCATCAGCTCCGCGTAGCTGGAGCCGATGATCGCGTCGCCGCCGATCGACACCGCCGTCGATTGCCCGAGGCCGGCGGCCGACAGGGTGGAGGACATCTCCGTCGTCATCCCGCCCGAGCGCGAGATCACGCCGATCGGGCCGGGTTTGTATGCCTGCGCGGCGTTTTTCGCTGGCCCGCCGATGCCGCCCATCTTGATCACGTCCGGCACGATGATCCCCAGGCAGTTCGGGCCGATGATGCGCGCGCCGCGCAGGCTCGCCAGCTCCACCATCTGCGCCACGTCGCGGCGGGGGATGCGCTCGGTGACGATCACCACCAGCTTGATGCCGTTGTCCACCGCCTCGAACACCGCGTCCTTGGTGAACGCGGGGGGGACCGTGACCACGGAGCCGTAGATCGGCGCGCCGTGGTGGGCCACCGCCTGGGCGACCGTGTCGAACACCGGCACGCCGTGCACTTCGCGCCCGAGGCGCCCGGGGGTCACGCCGCCGACGATCTTCGCGCCCTGGCCGTAGTCCAGGCACTCGCGGGTCAGGTTGACCGCCTCGCGGCCGGTGATCCCCTGGACGATGAACGTCGTGTCCGCGTCGATCAGGATGCTCACGGCCGTGCCCTCCGCGCGTCGGTTGGCGCCTGCGGCGGCGCCTGTATGACCATGGCATTGCGCTCGCAGGCGGGGCGTGTATTGCCTCGCGAACGCCGTATAACGATAGATATACAGCGATTTTTAAGGGACATATGACTCACGCCGCCCCCCCTTGGATCTTCTCCACCGCGCGGCGGGCCGCCTCGTTGAGCGACACGCTGCGGTCGGCGTAGTCGACGCCGTACTTCTCCAGGATCTTGAAGCCCTCCTCCTCCCACGCGCCGGGGATGCGGAAGATGGCGATCTGGGTCGCCGGGTCGTAGCCGAGCTCCAGGCATGCTTTGATCACGCCGCGCGCGACGATGTCCACGCGCGTGTTCGACACGATCGACATCATCACCGCGATCTTGTCCACACCCGGCTTCTGCAGCACCAGCTTTGCCAGGCCGCACGCCTTGGCCACCGAGGGGTTGCCGCCGATCTCGCAGTAGTTCGCCGGCTTGCCGCCGTGCGCGCGGACCGCGTCGAACAGCGTCAGCGAGCCGCCGCCCGCGCCGATCACCAGGCCGAGGTTGCCGTCGAACTCGGTCACGTTGCCGGCCACGCCGCGGTGGTCCTGGGCGTCTACCGCCTCGCCGGCGAGCTCGAACGGCGTCGCCTCGCGCGCCTGGCGCGTCTCCTCCTCGCCCACGCCCAGCTCTGCCAGCAGCTGCTTGTGGCGGCCGCGCGCCTCGTTCTCCATGTCCATGTGCGCGTCCAGCGCCACGAACGAGCCGTCCGCCAGGCGCCCCAGCGGGTTGATCTCCGCGAGGATCATGTCGTTCTCCACGAACAGCTTCGCCAAGCGCGTGAGGATCGGCACGAGCTTGTTGAGCGCCGAGCCGGTCACGCCGGTCGAGGAGATCACCTCCTTCGCCATGAACTCGCTGAACGGCAGGATGTTCGAGAAGTGCCGGCGGCCGACCGCCTCGGGCTGCTCCTCGGCGACCTGCTCGATGTCGATGCCGCCCACCGGCGAGAAGATCATCACCGGCTGCTTTCTGATCCCGTCCCACACGACGCCCGCGTAGTACTCCTGCTCGACCTCGGCCTTCGGGTCGACGAGCACGCCGCGCGGCATGTGGCCGTTGATCTCCAGCGCCAGGATCTCGCGCGCGTCGGCTTCGGCCTGCTCGGGCGTGTCCGCGAACTTCACGCCGCCCGCCTTCATCCGCCCGCCGGTCAGCACCTGCGACTTGATCACCGTCGGCCCGCCGATGCGCTCGGCGATCTGCCGCGCCTCGGCGGGGTCGGTGGTGAAGCCGTAGTCGGTGACGGGGATGCCGGCGCGCTTGACGAGCTCGCGCGCCTCGTACTCGAAGAACCTCATGCGGCGCGCAAGCCTATACGGCGCCGGGCGTTCACGCCGTAGCGGCCTGCTCAGCGCCAGCAGGCGCGGTCGGCGCCCAGGGCGGGCACGCCGCTGGGCCACGCGAGCGCGCGTCCGTCGAGCGAGCCCGGCGGCGAGAGGCAGCGCAGCGGTCCACAGGGGGATTGCACCTCGACCAGATAGCAACCGGGGTTGAGCTCCGATCGAGCGCGCGCGGGCTCGACCGGACGCTCATCGCGGATTGGGTGGCTCATCACCCACGCGGCGGTGCGCGCAAGCGCGACCCGCGCGTGCGCGGCGCGACCCGCGCGTGCGCGGCGCGACCCTCGCGGGTGCGCAGGGTAAGCCCGCGCAGGGCAGCGGCGGCGAGCAGGTAGCCGGTGGCGTGGTCGAGTGCCTGCACCGGCAGCGCTCCCGGAGCGCCGTCCTGGCCGCAGGCGAGCGCGATCCCGCAGGCGGCCTGGACGAGCGAGTCGAACCCGCGGCGAGTGGCCCACGGGCCAACGTCGCCCCACGCGGACAGCGTGACGGTGACCAGGTGGGGGTGGCGCTCACCCAGCGCGTGCGCGTCGAGACCGAAGGCCGCGAGCGCCCCCGGTCGGTAGCCGAGGACGAGCACGTCGGCGCCCGCCAGCAGGCGCTCGATGGCGTCGCGTCCGGCGTCGGTCGCCAGGTCGAGGTGGGCGCTGCCCTTGCCGACCATGCCGTCCAGCACCTGCAGCTCCAGCTCGGGCAGCGCGGGAGGGTCGACACGGAGCACCTGCGCTCCCAGTGCCGCGAGCATCCGTGTTCCCACGGGACCGGCGATCACACGGGTGAGGTCGAGCACGCGCAGGCCGCCACAGGGCAGCGCGCCGGGGCTGCGCAGCTGCGCCAGACGCGTTGTGCTCGGCACGGAGCTGCCGTGCTCGACGTCGAGCAGCCCGAGACCCGCGACGGCCCGGCCCTGGGGATGAGCAAGCCACTGCTCGTGCCCGCGAACCGCCGCCGCCACACCGCCCTCGGCGACGATTGCCTGCTCGAGCTCCTCGCTCGCCCTGTGTGCAGATGGCGCCTGCCATGCTTGCTCCAACGGACTCGCGGGCACGCTCGTCATGCCCTGGACGCGGCTCAGCAGTCGGCGAGCGTTCGCAGCGTCTCGCAGATCTCGTGCCGTCTGGAGCCGAGCGTGCCGGCGCGTTCGGTGAGCGACGCTTGCATGATCGTCTGGAGGTTGTCGAACGAGGCGGCGCAATCGCTGTCGAGACCCTCGCCGCGTCCCAGCGCTATCTCGGTCGGGATTCCGCGCACCGTTCGGGTGACGGGGGCGACGACAACGCGCTTGAGCACCGGCAGCGCCTGCGAACGCGTGATCACCAACACCGGTCGGCGCTTGTCTTCGGTGCCGGCCCACCAGATGTCCCCCTGCTCCGGGACGCTCACCAGGGCTCCTCTTCTATCAGCGCGCGGGTCGCCCGCTCCGCTTGTGCGAGCTCCTCGTCCGTCTCGGGACGACGTTCGTACCCCGCGACGATTTCGGCTCCTATGCGTCGCCTTCGCTGCTCATCCACCAGCTTCTCGAGCGCCACGCATCACGCCGTGGTTAGGCGGCTACCGGCGCCAGCCCGTACGCCTCCGCCAGCTCCGGGTCCTTGCGCGCGAGCATTTCCGCCAGGTTGACCATCACCTTGCACTGCTTCCAGGTGGCGTCGTCCTGCATCTTGCCGTCGATCATGTGCACGCCGCGCCCGTCGGGGATCGCCTCGATCACCTTTTTCGCGAACGCGACCTCCTCGGGGTCGGGCGAGTACACGCGCTTGGCGATCGCGATCTGGCTGGGGTGCAGCGACCACGCGCCCACGCAGCCGAGCAGGAACGACGCGCGGAACTGCGTTTCGCACCCCAGTTCGTCGCTGATGTCCCCGTAGGGGCCGTAGAAGGGGAGCGCGCCGACGGACGTGCACGCGTCGACCATGCGCGCGATCGAGTAGTGCCACGGGTCCTGCTGGTAGCTCGCCCGCGGCGCGTCCGGATCGTCGGGGTCGGGATCGGCGATCGTGCGGTAGCCGGGGTGCCCGCCGCCCACGCGCGTGGTCTTCATGCGCCGCGACGCCGCCAGGTCGGCCGGCCCGAAGCTCATGCCTTGGATGCGCGGCGAGGCGGCTGCGATCTCCTCGACGTTGGCGACGCCCTGCGCGGTCTCCAGCACGCAGTGGATCAGCAGCGGGCGCTCCAGGCCGGCCCTCGCCTCCAGCTGGGCCAGCAGGCGGTCGGCGTAGTGGATGTCCCACGGCCCCTCCACCTTCGGGATCATGATCACCTCGAGCTTGTCGCCGATCTCGCTGGCCAGCTGCATCAGGTCGTCGAGCACGAACGGCGAGGCGAGCTCGTTGACGCGCGTCCACAGCGCCGTCTCGCCGAGATCCATCTCCCTGCCGACCTTGATCAGCCCCGCGCGCGCCGCCTCCTTCTTTTCCAGCGGGATCGCGTCCTCGAGGTTGCCGAGCAGGATGTCCACCTTCGGCGCGAGGTCCGGTGTCTTCTCGACCATTTTCGGGTTCGAGAAGTCCATGAAGTGGATCATCCGCGAGGGCTTGAAGGGGATCTCGCGCGCCGGCTCGGGGGCGTCGATGGCGAGGGGCTTGAAGAAGTCGCGGGGACTGCGCACAAGGGTCTCCTGGTCGGGTTGGGGGGTGGCGCTACGATCGCTCCAGAAGGGATTATCGACGATGCGCCGTCCTATGACCATGCTGACGCTCGTGAGCGTGTGCGGTCTGCTGGCCCTGGCGGCGGTGGCGGCGCTCGGCGCCAGCCTGATCCGCAGCTCGGGCAGCTCGATGCGCAGCTGGCCGGTGACGCTCTCGCCGCAGCCCGGCGACCTGGCGCTGGCGCAGATCAGCTTCCACCCCGCGCGGCGCCTGCGCCTGTCGGCGTCGGCGCTGCGGGCCACCGTCAGCGGCCCGTTCGGGGACGACTACCTGGCCGTGGCCGGCGTGCCCGCCGCGGCGCCCAGGGTTCAACGGGCGCTCGTGCTGCTCGTCAATCGCGCCTCCCCGCTGCTCGATCCCGTGCTCGTGCACCTGAAGCTCGCCGCCAAGCGCGCGCTCGGCCCCGCGACGATCGTCACGTTGGAGAACCCGCTTACGCCCGTGAGCTCCGCGTCGGCCCGCACCGGCGCCCGCACGAAGGCGTCGCTGTGCGACCTGCCGCTGCACGGCTCCCCGCTCGCCGCCGGCCAGCTGCGCGCGCTCGGCTCACGCGGGTCGCCGCTGGACGGGTTCGCCGCTGCGAGCGCGGTGGCGCAGGCCTACGACCTCGCCTGCGGACTGCCGCACGCAAGCGCCTTCAAGCAGCTCGTCGAACGCCCCTCCGCGAGCTCGCAGCCGCCGACGCCGACCGCGCCCACCCAGCCGCCGCCGACCACGACGCTCACGACGCCCACGTCGACCACGCCCACACCGTCGCCGCCGGTGGGCACACTTCCCGGCGAAGGCTGCCAACCGGCTCCCGGCTACGCTTGTCCGGGATAATTGAGGGTGCCATGACGGCCGCGCCAGGAGAGCGCGGGGAATCGACCACTCCAGGAGAGCCCCGAAAACCGATGACCGAGACACTTGAGTTCGAGACCGACCAGGCCGCCCGCGAGGCCAGCGGCGCGCATCCGTACGGGCGCTACCTGGAGGAGTTCGAGGTCGGCGACGTCTACAAGCACTGGCCGGCGAAGACGGTGACGGAGGCCGATGACCACCTCTTCTGCCTAATCACCATGAACCACCATCCCCTGCACATCAACGACGTGTACGCGCACAAATCGCAGCAGGGGCGCAACGTGGTCGTGGGCCCGCTGGTGTACTCGCTCGCGCTCGGCATGTCCGTGAGCGACGTCAGCGGCAAGGCGATCGCCAACCTCGCCACCGAAGAGCTCAAGCACCCCGCGCCGGTGTTCCACGGCGACACGCTGTTCTGCGAGTCGGAGGTGCTGGAGAAGAAGGAGTCCCAGTCCAAGCCCGACCGCGGCACGGTCAAGGTGCACACGCGCGTGCTCAACCAGGACGGCGTGCTCGTGGCCGAGTTCAAGCGGCTGGTGCTCGTGCCGCGCAAGTACCCCGGCGTGGATTCGGCTGAGGGGAATATCGACTAGCAGCCGGACGCCGCGCGCGTCTGGGCTTGAGTCGTACGGTACGCTTTTTGCATCGTCCGCAAGGGCGTTTTCCGTTTCAGGGCAAGCACGCCCCAGGAACCGGCGTCTTTGCGACCTTCGAGACCGCGACACGAGGGAGCTGCATCCAGCCCATGAGCACAACCGCTTCTGCACCCACCACCAACGAGCGCCTGCTGGAGTGGGTCGGCGAGGTCGCAGGGCTCACCGAACCGGACGACATCTACTGGTGCGACGGCTCCGCCGAGGAGTACGAGCGCCTATGCCAGCAGCTCGTCGACGCCGGCACCTTCGAGCGTCTGTCGGACGCCAAGCGGCCCAACTCCTACCTGGCGCTGTCAGACCCCGGCGACGTGGCGCGCGTGGAGGATCGAACGTTCATCTGCTCGGCCAGCGAGCAGGAGGCCGGGCCGACGAACAACTGGCGCGAGCCGGGCGAGATGCGCGAAGCGCTGAACGAGCTGTTCGACGGCTGCATGCGCGGGCGCACGATGTACGTCGTGCCCTTCTCGATGGGGCCGCTGGGCTCGGACAAGAGCCACGTGGGCGTACAGCTCACCGACTCCACCTACGTGGCCGTGAGCATGCGCATCATGACGCGCATGGGACAGGGCGCGCTCGACGCGCTCGGCAGCACGGGCGAGTTCGTGCCCTGCCTGCACTCCGTGGGCATGCCGCTCGGCGACGGCATCGAAGACGTCCCGTGGCCGTGCAACGCGGAGAACAAGTACATCGTGCACTTCCCCGAGACGCGCGAGATCTGGTCGTTCGGCTCCGGCTACGGCGGCAACGCGCTGCTCGGCAAGAAGTGCTTCGCGCTGCGCATCGCCTCGGTGATGGCGCGCGACGAGGGCTGGATGGCCGAGCACATGCTGATCCTCAAGCTGACCTCGCCGGAGGGGGAGGTCAAGTACGTCACCGGCGCCTTCCCCAGCGCGTGCGGCAAGACCAACCTGGCGATGCTGATCCCCACGCTCGCGGGCTGGAAGGTGGAGACGATCGGCGATGACATCGCCTGGATGAAGTTCGGCCAGGACGGGCGCCTGTACGCGATCAACCCCGAGGCCGGCTTCTTCGGCGTCGCCCCCGGCACGGGCGAGCGCACCAACCCGAACGCGATCAAGATGGTGGCGCGCGACAGCGTGTTCACCAACTGCGCCAAGACCGACGACGGCGACGTGTGGTGGGAGGGGCTGACCGACGATCCGCCCGCCCATCTGACCGACTGGCGCGGCAACGACTGGACGCCCGGCGCGGACACGCCCTCGGCGCATCCCAACGCGCGCTTCACCGCGCCGGCCGCGCAGGACCCGGCGATCGCCCCCGAGTGGGAGGACCCCGCCGGCGTGCCGATCGACGCGATGCTGTTCGGCGGTCGCCGCGCGGGCGTCGTGCCGCTCGTGACCGAGGCGCTCGACTGGGAGCACGGCGTGTTCCTCGGCTCGGTCATGAGCTCGGAGAAGACCGCCGCCGCCGCCGGCACGGTCGGCGAGCTGCGCTTCGACCCGTTCGCCATGCTCCCGTTCTGCGGCTACAACATGGCCGACTACTTCGCCCACTGGCTGAAGATCGGGCGCACCCCCGGCGCGAAGCTGCCGAAGATCTTCTACGTCAACTGGTTCCGCAAGGACGAGCAGGGACACTTCCTGTGGCCGGGCTACGGCGAGAACTCGCGCGTGCTCGCCTGGGTGTTCGCACGCTGCGCCGGTCACGGCGCCGCCAGGGAGACCCCCATCGGCCTGATCCCGCCGGTCGGCGCCGAAGGCATCGACACGCGCGGGCTGGACGTCTCCGAAGCGGCGATGGCGGAGCTGCTGCGCGTCGACGCCGCCGAATGGAGCGCCCAGCTGCCCCAGTTCCACGAGCACTACGCCAAGTTCGAGAACCTCCCCCCCGAGCTGCACGCGCAGCTCAAGGCACTCGAGCAGCGCCTCGCCTGAGCAGCTTCCTAGTCGTGGCCGTGGGTGTCGCCGCCCGCCGCAGGCGGGCGTGACTCCTCGGCGAGCGAGGTGATCGTCAGCGCGCCGCGGGCGGAGGACTCGAGCACTTCGGTGGCCTCCTCCAGCGAGCGCGCGTACAGCTCGACGAGCAGGTGCACGATGATGCGCGCGTCGTCTTCGTGCTTGTGGAAGCGTACGTGCGTGAAGAACTCGCGCACGCCGTGCTCGCCGAAGGCGGCGTAGGAGAGCGCGTCGCCGGCCTCGGGCCCCGAGCAGGTCTCGACGTCTTCGGCGTCCACCGTCACCGTGCACGAGGCCACCCACGGCGTGCCCGCGATCATCCGTTCCCAGCGATCCTCGATCGGCTCCACGCGACCGTTGTTGAAGCCGAGGTGCGGCTGGTCGTGCATGCAGTCCAGGCACTGCACGACCGCCTCCTGCAGCTCGTCCACCACTTCCGCGCGCTCGCCCGTGTCGGGGTCGATCTTGTGGATGCCCTCGTAGTGGACCTGGACCTCGAGGTCCTGCGACCAGCAGCGGTAGCAACGCAGCCAGCTGCGTGCGCTCGTCTCGGCCATCGAGCCCTCCATATGCAGGCCATTGTAGGGGCCGGTGGCGCCGTCGCCGCGGCCGACGGCGCACGGCGGGCGATGGCCGGGCGGGGATGCGCTATGGTCCCGCCCCGCACGACCGCCTGGTCGCCAAGGAGGGGGATGGGATCGGGGTCTGTACTGAGCCCGCCGCAACCAGGTAGGTCACACAGGGCAAGAGCGTCAGTTCATCACCATTAGGAGGTACGTATGCGTCGCGTCACCGAAGTCTTTCGTGCGCCCCAGGCGCCCGACGAGCAGAGAGAGCCGCACGCGCCCGCGGGCGCTGGAGCGGGACCGCCACACAGGGGCGCTCGGGTGCGCATCCTCGGCGCCCTCGGCGCTGTCGCGCTGGTCGCTGTGCTGCTGCCGGCGACGGCCGCGGCCATCCCGCCCACCGCGATCTCCGGCAAGGTGACGAACGCCAAAACGAAAGCTGGCATCGACGGTGCCAGGGTGTGCGCCACGCTGGAATCCGGCGGCACCCCAAAATGTGCCGAAGCGAGCGCCAGCGGCGAATACGAAATCGCGGGCCTTGTGGAAGGCGAATACGAAGTCGACTTCACGGGGGAAGTGTGCTTCGGAGGATTCTGCGAAACCGAATACGTCAGCAAGACGGCAACCGAAGTTGAAGTTGAAACTGGCAAAACGACAACAGTCAACGCGGAACTAACGGAGCTAGAACGTGGCCGCATCAGCGGCCGGGTGACCTCGGGAGGCTCGCCGCTCTCCGGCATCGAAGCGTGCGCCGACGTCTACTTCGAATGCGCGACCACCAACTCGAATGGCGAATACACCATCACAGGTCTCTCGCAGGGCTCCTACATCGTCTACTTCCGTCCCAAGGAGGAATGCAAGGCCGACATCTGCCAGCTGGCCGCGAACTACATACCTCAGTACTACAACGGCCAGTTGATGGAGGAATCTGCCAACTCCGTGAAAGTGGAAGCTGGCAAGACCGCGTCGGGCATCAACGCCGAAATGCAGGTGGGCGGCCAGATCTCGGGCAAGGTCACCAACGCCGCCAACTCCCAGGCGATCGCCAACCTCGAGGTATGCTCACTCACAACGGCCGCAAACAAAGAAGGTGAACGGGAATTCGGCGAGGAATGCACGCTCACGAACTCCAGCGGCGAATACACGATCCACGCTCTCAGCACGCAGGGCTACGAAGTCGACTTCACCGGCTACGTTTGCACCGAAAGCAACGGCAAATCGAAGTGCACCCACCCGTGGGTGACCCAGTACTACCCCGGCATCGTGTCGGTGACCGCGCCGAACACCACCTCGGGAATCAACGGGAGCCTGCTCGAAGTCACGACCTCGAAGCCGGGCAGCACCGCTGCGCCGGCGGTGACCGGCTCGACCACTGTTGGCAGCGTGCTGAGCTGCTCGCAGGGGAGCTGGAACAACAACCCGGTGAGCTACACCTACAAGTGGCTGCGCAATGGCAGCGCGATCGAAGGCCAGACCGCGACCACCTACACCGTGCAGAGCGCGGACCTCGGCACGGGCATCTCCTGCGAAGTGACGGCGAGCAACGCCGCCGGCTCGACCGGGGCCACCAGCAACACGCTGGCGATCCCCAAGCCGGCACCCGGCGTCGCCGTCGTGACCGCCGTGCACATCAAGGGCGCCACCCTGACGGTGACGCTGCGCTGCACCGGTGCGAGCGCATGCAAAGGCTCGATCAAGCTGCTCACCTACGTCCTCAGCGGGCGCGGCAAGCACAAGCACCGCCGCAGCACCGCGATCGGCACGACGGTCGGCTTCACGATCTCGCTGGGGGCGAGCGCCACGCTGCGGCTGCATCTCACCGGCCAGGGCCTGAGGCTGCTCTCGCACGCGGGCAGGAAGGGGCTGCAGGTGCAGATCACCGGCACGGGCGTGACCGTGCGCAAATACGTGCTGAAGAAGAAGTAGGACGGCATCGCTTGCCCTGAGAGCGCGCCGTGCGTTCTCAGGGCAAGCCCCGCCGTAGTTGCTACCCGAACGTGAAGTCGTAGGCGACGAGCCCGTTCTGCAAGCGCAGCTCCAGTTCGTGGCTCTGGTCGCCCGGCAGCGCGACCAGCCAGTACAGGCGCTGGCGGCGCACGGTGACGATGCCGCCGTGGACGTCGGCGCCGGACTCTGCCGCGGGGATGGGATGCCCGTCGAGCATCACGTGCACGTGCATCGGGCGTTCGTTCTGCGAGCTCAGCACCAGGTACACGTCCTTGGCCTCGAAGTGCAGGTTGATGCCCGCTTCCGCGACGGCTTCCGCGGGCTGGCCGCCGATGTTCCACGTGCCCGAGTAGGCGAGCTGGTTGAGCTCCAGTTCGTGCGTTGGGGGCGGACCGTAGTCGTGGGTGCCGGAGAACGGGCCCTTGACGAACCCCTGGGCGCGCGCCGTGCCCGTGTAGGACTCGGGCGTGGCCACTTCCGAGGGCACGATCACGTTCGCCGGATGGCTCTTGCCGCCCACCTGGTAGCCGGCTTCTGCGAGCAAAGCGCGGATCGCGGTTTCCGTCTTTTCGTAGTCGCCCTCGCCGAAGGTCGCGTAGCGGACCTGGCCCTTGGCGTCGATCAGGTAGTCGGCCGGCCAGTACTCGTTGCCGTACGCGTTCCACGTGCCCATGTTGTTGTCCTGCACGACCGGGTAGCGCAGGCCGAACTGTTCGATCGCGTCCTTGACGTTGCTGGCCTCCTTCTCGAACTGGAACTCCGGGGCCTCGACGCCGACGATCGTCAGGCCCTCCTTCGCGTAGGCGGCGTTCCACGCCTTCAGGTAGGGCAGCGTGCGGATGCAGTTGATGCACGTGTAGGTCCAGAAGTCGATCAGCACGACGCGCCCGCGCAGCGCCGGGAGCGTCAGCGGCCTGTCTGCCGGCGTGTTGAACCAGTCCTCGGTTTCCGTGAATTCCGGCGCGGTCCCGAGGTCTGGCAGCGCGCGCGCGTCGGCCAGCAGCGTCGCCTGGCTGGCGTCGCGCGCGGCGGGGTGGATCGTCGAGGTGTGGCCGCCTTCGCAGTCGGCCGAGCCGTTGGCGGGGATGAACTTCGTCCGGTGGCCGGTGATCTCGTGCAGGCGGCCGGTCACCGACTTCGAGCACTCCAGCGACGCGGTGAGGTTGACGTTGGGGATCTTTTCCGCGACGAACTGGTCGAAGTTCACGTCCAGGTTGGTGAGGATGGCGATGCCCGTCAGGATCATGACCACGCCCAGCGCGCGGCTGAGCAGCGGGCCGCGACCGGCCTTGCGGACGCGGTCGAACACGCGCCTGCCGCCGAGCGAGAGGGCCAGCAGCACGGCCGCCGAGCCCAGCGAGTAGGCGATCGCCAGCGCGATCGTTTTGCCGGAGGCGGCGCTGACGGAGATCACCGCCGCGAGGATCGGGCTGGCGCACGGCGTGTACACGAAGCCGAGCGCCGCGCCCACGATCAGACCCGAGGCGAAGCCGTCGCCCTTGGCGCTGCGCATCCCGCCCACGCCGAAGCGCGCGAGCCGCGACAGCGGCGCCTCCAGGCGTGCTGCCACGTCGGGCATCAGCAGCGCCAGCCCGAACGCCAGCAGCACCGCGATCGAGACGTCACGCAGCGGGTCGTTGCCGAGGCCGACCCCGTCCACCACGTTGGCGAGGCCGACGATCGTGATCGTGAACGTCAGCGACAGCCCCAGCACCACGCCCAGCGGGCGGCGCCGTCCGCCCGCGCCGCCCGCGGACAGGAGCGCCGGCAGCACGGGCAGCGCGCACGGGGACAGCGCCGTGCCAGCGCCGGCGAGGATCGCGAAGCCGAGAAGCAGGACCATGGTCTGTGTCCTTACAGACTGCGCAGTCGAAGCTTTGTTACAAGACTCCGGCGAATCCTTATCTGCCGCTAATCCCCGCGCGCAGCGTCGCCTCGAAGTCGGTGCCGGCGATCGGCCCCAGGCAAGGCGAGCCCGCACCCGCCTGGCGGTAGCGCTCGAGGCCGGCGCGCAAAGCGTCCTGGTCGCCGACGGCCGTCAGCTCGGCGAGGAAGTCGTCGGAGATCGCGCGTCGCATCGCCTCCAGGTCCCCCGCCCCAGCCGCGCGATCGTAGGCCGCGATGTCCGCGCCGAAGCCGGTGCGCTCGATCATCGCGCGGTAGAACGGCAGGCCGAAGTAGGGGATCAGATCAGCGCGCATCGCGCTGTAGGCGGCCTCGGGATCGCCGGTGAGGGCGCCCGGCACGGCCGCCACGACGTCGAAGCCATCCAGCGTCAGGCCCGCGCGCTCGCGGCCCTCGCGCACCGCCGGGACGACGACCTCGCGGATGTAGCTGGGGTTGCACAGCCACAGGATCACGCCGTCGGCGATCTCGCCCGCCAGGCGCAGCATCGCCGGCGAGAGCCCGGCGATGTAGATCGGCAGCGCGGGGCGCGGCTCCAGGCCGACGAGATGAAAGCCCGTCCGCCACTTCTCACCGCGGGGCGGGTCCTCGCCACGCAGGATCGCGCGCACGATGCCCGCGTACTCGCGCATCTCCGCCACTGGGCGATCGATCGTCTGTCCGTGCCAGCCCTCGACGACGGGCCGGTGCGAGACACCCAGCCCGAGCGTGAGACGCCCGCCGGCGAGCTCGTCGAGCGTGGCGGCAGTTTGCGCCATCGTCGCGGGCGTGCGCGTGTAGATCGGGACCACGCCGCTGCCCACGCGGATGCTGCTCGTGGACAGCGCGTACGCGGTCAGCACCGTCAGCGACTCGCGCCCGGCGATGTGCGTCACGTACACCGACTCGTAGCCGAGCGACTCCGCTAGCTTGACGCGTTCGATCGCCGCCTGCAGCGAGCGTCCGGTCGATATGAAACAACCCGTCGCCACCATGCTGGAGCATATGCAAAGCCGCGACGCGGCAGTCCCAGCTGCTACTTCCCTCTCGATCGTCTCGACACGCAAAGGAGCATCGATGTCACCCACGCAGAAAGCAGCAAAAAAACCGGCCCGCGCGAAAGCGAAAGCTGCGGCGAAACCCAAAGCTGCGGCGAAAGCAAATGCGGCGAGCAAAGCGAAAGCGGCGGCGAAACCCAAAGCCAAGGCGAAAGCGGCGACGAAAGCGAAAGCGACGAAAGCGAAAGCGGCGGCGAAACCGAAAGCCGCGGCCAAAGCAAAAGCCGCGGCCAAAGCAAAAGCCGCCACGAAAGCGAAAGCGGCGGCGAAACCCAAAGCCAAGGCGAAAGCGGCGACGAAAGCGAAAGCGACGAAAGCGAAAGCGGCGGCGAAACCGAAAGCCGCGACGAAAGCGAAAGCCGCGAGCAAAGCGAAAGCGTCCGCCAAACGCAAACCGGCCGCCAGAGCCAAACGGGCCGCCGCGAAACCGAAACGAGCGGGTGCGCGCAGATCCTGATCGACCTGCACTGCCACATCCTGCCGGAGCTCGACGACGGCGCGCTGGACCTCGCGGACAGCGTGGCGATGGCGCGTCAGGCTGTGCGCGACGGGATCGCCGTGGTGTGCGCGACGCCGCACATCCGCGACGATCACGACGTGCGCATCGAGGAGCTGCCAGCGCGGGTCGCTGCGCTGCAGCAGGAGCTCGACCGGCTGGGTGTGGGCGTGCGGATCGCGCAGGGGGGCGAGGTCGCGCAGCCGGCGGCCGACGCCCTCAGCGACGAGCACCTGCGTGCGGTCTCGCTCGACGGGGGCTGCTGGGTCCTGCTGGAGCCCGCGCCGGGGCCGTTGGCCGACGAGCTGACCGCGCTCGTCGAGCGTCTCGCTGCGCGCGGCGTGCGCACGATCCTCGCGCACCCCGAGCGTCACGCCGGCGCCGACCTGATCGCGCGCCTGCGCGAGCTCATCGCCCGCGGCTGTCTGATCCAGTGGACGGCCGATTTCATCGCCAACTCCGACCGCGACGATCCCGATGCGTTCGTGCTGGGGTTGGCGCGCGGCGGGCTCGTGCAGCTGCTCGCCAGCGATGCGCACTCTTCGCACGGCGGGCGCCCGGTCGTGTTGAGCGGCGCGATCGAGCGCCTGCGCGGCGTGTGCTCGCCCGAGCAGCTCGAGTGGATCTCCGAGCGCGCGCCGGCGGCGATCCTGCGGGGGGAGGAGGTCCTGCCCCCCTGGTGAGCGCTCAGCTCACGCCGCTGCGGCCGACGGCCACGGCGCGAGCTCGACCGAGCTGGCGAGCTGCTCGATCACCTGTTGCGAGGGATGGCCGAGGCCGCGCCTGAGGAAGTTCGCGGCGCCGGCGGCGGCGCCCAGCACGAGCGCCCGCTCGAAGCTCTCCCCACGCGCCCACGAAGCGGTCAGCGCGCCCATCATCGCGTCGCCGCAGCCCTCGCGGAAGCCATGCTCGAAGCACGGCGGCGTCAGCTGCCAGGCGCCCGCGTCGCCCACCACCAGCGCCGGCTGCTCGCCACGGGTGACCAGCACGCAGCGTGCCCCACGGTCGCGCACGCTCCGCGCCGCCGACAGCAGCAGCTCGGGTGTGGACACGGGCGCGCGCACGAACTCGGCGAGCTCCCAGTCGTTCAGCTTGACGAGGTCTGGCTCGCCGCCGAGCGCGCTGTCCAGGCGTGGCGAGGACAGGTCGACGAGTGTGCGCGCGCCGCCGGCGCGCGCGTCCGCGACGAGCTCGCCGTAGGTCTCCAGCGGCAGCGATTCGGCGGGGAACGGGTTGGTGACCAGCAGCCAGCCGCTGGCGAGCGCCTGCGCGCAGGCGCGCGAGACGAGCTCGTCGAGCTCGTGACGCGACGGCGGGTCGCTGAGCCGCATCGCCAGCAGCTCGCGCTGGCCCGAACGCCGGTCGGTGACATAGCAGCCACTCGCGCTCGCCGTCTGCACCAGGTGCGTCTGCACCCCCGCGACCTTCTCGATCAGCGCTCGCAGGAGCTCACCCGTCTCGCCGCCCAGGAAGCCGCACAGGATCGGCGCCACGCCCATGCTCCACGCGGTGGCGGCCGCCCACACGCCCTGCCCGCCGGCGTGGAAGTGGATGCTCTGCCTGTCCTCCCCCTCCAGCTCCAGCGTGACCGTCAGCAGCGGATGGGGTGCGAACACCGCGAGCGAGGCCGTGCTCATCGGCTGCGGTGCTCCGCGGCGCGCTGGCGCTTGTCCGGCGGGCGTCGGGACGCGGGCACGAGTCGCCCCAGCGCCGTGACCTCGCGCTGCAGGCGCTCGACGATCGCGCCGGGGTCGGGGACGAGCGTCGTGTGCACGAGCAGGCCGACCGTGATCTTGCCGTCGTAGCTGAAGATGCTGACGCTCATGCCGACGCTGCCCGCGGTCGGGGCCCAGACGAGCACCGTGCGCAGCGGGCTGCCGGCAAGGTACACCGTCTCGCGCGGGCCCGGCACGTTCGTCATCACGGCCGTCGCCTTCGCGGTGAAGAAGTCGATGATGCGCCGCTCGATCTCCGTCGGGGCCAGCCCGGCGGCCTCGAGCAGCGCGTAGGAGACGGGCCCCTCGGTCGACCGCTTGATCGCGCTCATGCGCAGCTCGAGCTCGTGCAGGCGCTCGCGCCGGGCCGCGCGATCGACGGGCAGCGTCAGGAACACCAGGCCGAAACGGTTGCCGAGCTCGTCGGGCACAGGCTGCTCGCGCGGACGCAGGTTGACGGGCACGAGCGTGCGGACCGCGTGCGGCTCCTCGCCGCGTTCGAGCAGATAGCTGCGCAGCGCGCCGCTGACGGCCGCGAGCAGCACGTCGTTGACGGTCGCGCCTTGCGCGTGGGCGATGCCCTTGACCCGCTCCAGCGACAGCGGCCTGCTCCAGGCAACGCCGCGCTGGGTGCCGAGATCGCGCTTGAGCAGGCTGCGCGCGTCCCTTGGCGTGAGCAGGAACTTGGCCAGCGCGCGCGTGTCGGCGGCGACGGCGTCGGTGAGCGCGAGCGCGCGCTGCCCAGGATGCGCGAGCGTGCGCGCGCTCTCGTGCGCGAGCGCGCCCGTGAGCCGGCGTGCCGACTCCACCGCGCCGGCCGCCGCGTCCACCGCGCCCGCCGCCGGGCCGACCGCGTTTGCGGGGCGTCGCGGCGTCTGTGCGGCCGCATCGGTCAGCGACAGCATCACCTCCGCGAGCGCGATCCCGTCGGCGATGCAGTGGTGCATGCGCACGATCACCGCGCAGCCGGCACGCGGGCCGTCGATGAAGTACATCTCCCACAGGGGCTTGCTGCGGTCGAGCGGAATCGACGCCAGGTCGCCTGTGAGCGCCTGCAGCGCCGACTCGTCGCCGGGCGCGGACAGGCCACGGCGATGCAGGTGCCGGGCAAGGTCGAAGTCCGGGTCGCGCTCCCAGTGGGGCCCGCCGACGCCCAGGCGGCTCTCGGCGACGCGCTGGCGAAAGCGGGGATAGGGCGCGACCAGGCGGGTGCGCACGACCTCGGTGAGCGCATCCCAGTCGAGCTGCTCGTCGAACAGCAGCACCGAGTTGATGACCATCAGGTTGCTCGGGCGGTCCATGTGCAGCCATGCGGTGTCCGCACTAGAGAGCGCGCTGGGCATACAGCTCCTCGAAGAAGTCGGCGTAGCGCTCGTACACGAGCGCGCGCTTGACCTTCAGCGTGGGGGTGAGCTCGCCGGCGAGCTGGGTGAGCTCGTGGTCGAGCACACCGAAGCGCTTGACCTGCTCGACGCGGGCGAAGCGCGCGTTGGCCGCGTCCACGTCCGCCTGCAGCACCTCGTGCACGCGCTCGTCGACGGCCATGCTCGCCAGATCGGCGGGGACCTCGAGCTGCTCGGCGAGCTTCGGCGCCTCGTCGGGGTCGAGCGTGACCAGGCACACGAGGTACGGTCTCCCGTCGCCGTACACCACGGCCTCCGCGATCCAGCGTGTCTCGCGCAGCGCGCTCTCGATGTTGACCGGCGTAATGTTCTTGCCGCCGGAGGTGATGATCAGCTCCTTGCTGCGTCCCGTGAGGGTGAGATAGCCGTCGCTGGAGAGCGTGCCGAGGTCGCCTGTGCGCAGCCAGCCTTCGGCGAACGTCTCTGCGGTCGCCTCGGGGTCGCGGTGGTAGCCGTTGAAGACGTGTGGACCGCGCAGCAGCACTTCGCCGTTCTCGTCGACCATCACTTCGCTGGCCGGCAGCGCGCGCCCGACGCTCCCAAAGCGCGGCGCGTGCGCGGGGTTGAGCGTGGCGGTGGCGCAGCTCTCGGTCATGCCGTATCCCTCCAGCACCGCGACCCCGCAGGCGTCGAAGAACTCCAGCAGCTCGTGGTCGATCGGCGCGGCGCCGACGAGCGCCATCGTCAGGTTGGCGCCGAACAGCGCCCGGACCTTGGCCAGGCCGAGCTGGTCGGCCAGGCGCAGACGCAGCGCTGACAGCGAGCTCGCACTCCTGCCGGTGCGCGCGGCGGCGCGCGCGCGACGCCCGACCTCGAGCGCCCAGGCGAACAGCGTGCGCGCGGCCCAGCCGCGCGCCTCCACGGCGCTGATGACGCCGGTGTGCAGCTTCTCGTAGATGCGCGGCACGGCGACGAAGTGCGTCGGCTGCGCCTCTGCGACCTCGTCGAGGATCTTGGCGGGGTCGCCGCTCCAGTAGGCGAGCGTCCCGCCGACGTCCAGCACGACCGTCTGGGCCACCCTGGCGAGCACGTGCGCGAGCGGCAGGAACATGTAGATGACGGGCTGCACGTCGTCGAGTTCGAGCGCGCCCCGATACATCGCCGTGGCGGCCAGGAAGTTGGCGTGCGTGAGCGCACAGCCCTTGGGGGGCCCGGTGGTGCCGGAGGTGTAGACGATCGTGGCGACGTCGCCGGGCTCGACCGCGCGCACACGCGCCTCGATCTCCTGCGCCGGCGTCGCCTGGCCGCGGCGGCGCAGCTCGGCGAGCGTGATCGTCTCGGGCGCGGCGCCATCCATCACGACCACCTGCTCGAGGTGCGGACAGCGTGGGCGGACGAGCGCGACCTTGGCGGCCTGCTCGGCGTCCTCGCAGAGGACCATGCGCACCTGCGCGTGCGCGAGCACGTGGCGGCACTCCTCGGGGGAGTTGGTGTGGTAGATGGGCGCGATCACGGCGCCTGCGCACAGGGCGCCGGCCTCGCACAGCGTCCACTCCGCGCGCGTCGAGCTGAGGATCGCCACGACGTCACCCGTCTCGATTCCCAGGGCGATCATGCCGCAGGCGATCTCGCGCGCGCTGCGGCCGAACTGGCGGTAGGAGACCGCGCGCCAGCCGTCCTTCGTGGGGATGCGCAGCGCGACGTCCTCGCCACGCTCGGACGCCGACAGAACCATGCGTCCGAGCGTGGCGGCGCCGGTGATGCGCTCGGCGACGGGGCGCAGGCGTGTGCTCGTGGCCACGTCGCTCACCTAGCGCTTGACGAGCGCTTCGATCTGCGGCTGGTCTTGGTTGACGACGTCCTGTTCGGAGCGGTCGACCGAGACGACGATCATCGCGGCGCTCGCCGACGGGCGCAGCGGCCGGTTGATCGACAGGCGGGCGAGGTGGAGCATGCCGGTGAGGCTAAACCGGCGCTACAGGTTTGACATCAGTGCCGGCTGCGTGTTCGTATCAGTAGTTACATGCGGTGCGGCGGCCCGCCGGCGGAGCATCGCTCGCCGGCAGATCCATCGCGTACACCGTGGTCATGCCAGCGAGCGCTCGAGCGTGTCAACGAGCGCTGGCACCTCCATGCCGGGGTCCTGGGCGGCGAGCAGCGCTTGCGCCGCCGCGCGCCCGCCGAGCGCCCGCAGGGCGCGCTCGCCGTGCTCGATGGTGAAGTCGGTGAGCGCCGAGGCACGACGCGCCGCCGCGCGGCGGGCGGGCAGGTCGAGGCTTGCGCGGTGCTCCTCCAGCGCCGCGACGAGCTCGTCGATGCCGCTCGGGGGGTGCACGGCGCAGACGCTCAGCACGCGTGTGTCGCGCGCGCCGAGCGAGCGCAGCGCGGCGGCGAGGTCGCGCTGGGTGCGCAGCGCGATCTGCCCGAGGTCGGCCTTGGTCACGACGAGCACGTCGGGGGTCTCCATGATGCCGGCCTTCAGGAACTGCAGCACGTCGCCGCTGCCGGGCTGCACGACGACGACGACGGTGTCCGCCACGTCGGCCACGTCGGTCTCCGCCTGGCCGACGCCGACGGTCTCGATCACGACCACGTCGAACGCGGCGGCCAGCGCGGCGGCTGCGCCCCGTGTGGCGTGGGCGAGCCCGCCCAGCCGCTGGCCGGCGGCGGTCGAGCGGATCAGCACGCCGCGGTCGGCGGGGTCGAACTCGATGCGCGCGCGGTCGCCCAGCAGCGAACCGCCCGAGCGGCGCGAGCTGGGATCGACCGCCAGCACGGCCACGGTGCGCTGATGCGCGCGCCAGGCGTGCACGAGCGCCGAGAGCAGCGTCGACTTGCCGGCGCCCGGTGGGCCGGTCACGCCGATGAGCTGCCCAGGCGGCTCGTGCCCGAGCGCGGTGGGGGAGACCTCGTGCAGGAGCGCTGCCGCCTGCGCCCGGTCGGCGGGCGCGGTGCTCTCCAGCAGGTTCAGCGCGGCCGGCGCCGCGCTCAGGTCGTGCGCGCGCAGGCGCGCGCCCAGCGCAGCGCCTTCGTCGTCGGCGCTCACGCCCCGCCGTTGGCCACAGCGCCGTTGGCCTGAGAGGCGCCGCCGTGGGCGGCGCCGACCGTCGCGGGCTCGCCGGCGGCCGGTGAGCCGTTGGCGCCCGCGTCCACGAGCGCGACGATGTCGCGCATGATGCGCGTGAGGTCGAAGTCCTTGGGCGTGTACACGGCGGCGACGCCCGCGTCGCGCAAGGGCGCGACGTCCTGTTCGGGGATGATCCCGCCGACGACCACCGGCGCGGCCACGCCGGCGTCGTGCAGCGCGCCGATCACCGCGGGGATCAGCTCGCGGTGCGAGCCGGAGAGGATCGACAGGCCGATCACGTGCACCCCCTCCTGCAGCGCCGAGGCGGCGATCTGCGCGGGCGTCAGGCGGATGCCTTCGTAGACGACGTCCATGCCCGAGTCGCGCGCGCGCAGCGCGATCTGCTCGGCGCCGTTGGAGTGGCCGTCCAGTCCCGGCTTGCCGACGAGGATCTTGGGCCGGCGCCCGAGCTTCTCCTGCAGGCGCGCGACCTCGCCGCGCAGCTCGCCCAGCTCAGAATCGATTCCCGCCTGCCCGAGCGCGGCGGCCTCGCCGACGCCGGTGGGCGCCCGGTAGCTGCCGAACACCTCGCGCAGCGTGCGCGCCCACTCGCCGGTCGTCGCGCCGGCGCGCGCTGCGGCGATCGTCGCCACCATCAGGTTCTCCCCCTCCGGGGACGCTGCGCCGGCGCGCTCATCGCGCGCGGCGCGCGCGAGCGCGGCGAGCGCCTCGTCCACGGCGGCCTGGTCGCGCTGCGCGCGCCAGCGACGCACCGCCTCGATCTGCTCGGCTTCGACTGCCGGGTCGACCACGAGGATTCCGCCCTCGGCATCCGCGGTCAGCGGCGAGTCCTCGGTCTCGGTGAAGCGGTTCTGCCCGACCACCACCTGCTCGCCCTCCTCGATGCGCCGGATGCGCTCGCGGTGGGAGTCGACGAGCGCGGCCTTCATGTACGGCACCGCCTCGACCGCGCCGCCGTGCTCGGCGACGACCGCCATCTCCGCGCGCGCGCCGTCGAGCAGTTCTTCGACGAGCGCGTCCATCACCTTGGAGCCCTCGAAGATGTCCGGGTACTCGAGCAGGTCGGTCTCGTAGGCGAGCACCTGCTGGATGCGCAGTGACCACTGCTGGTCCCACGGGCGCGGCAGGCCGAGCGCCTCGTTCCACGCGGGCAGCTGGATCGCGCGGGCGCGGGCGTCGCGCCCGAGCGTGACGGCGAGCGCCTCCAGCACGATGCGCTGCACGTTGTTCTCCGGCTGCGCCTCGGTGAGCCCGAGCGAGTTGACCTGCACGCCATAGCGAAAGCGCAGGTGGTGGGGGTCCTGGACGCCGTAGCGCTCGCGCCCGAGCTCTTCCCAGAGGATGGACATGGCGCGCAGCTTGGCGTGCTCCTCGATGAAGCGCACGCCCGCGTTGACGAAGAAGGAGATGCGCCCGAAGACCTGCTCCATGCGCTCCTCGCCCACGCGCTCGCGCGTGGCGTCGAGCACGGCGATCGCGTTGCTCATCGCGTAGGCGATCTCCTGCACGGGCGTGGCGCCGGCCTCCTGCAGGTGGTAGGAGCAGATGTTGATGGGGTTCCACTTGGGAACGTGCTCGACGGTGTAGGCGATCATGTCGGCGATCAGCCGCATGGAGGGCGCCGGCGGGAAGGCGTAGGTGCCGCGCGCGAGGAACTCCTTGATGATGTCGTTCTGCGTCGTGCCCTGGAGCTGCTCCTGCGCGACGTCCTGTGCCTCGGCCGTCACGATGTAGAGGGCGAGCAGCCACGCGGCGGTGGCGTTGATCGTCATCGACGTGTTCATCTCGCCCAGCGGGATGCCGTCGAGCAGCGCGGCCATGTCGCCGCGGTGGGCGATCGGCACGCCGACCTTGCCCACCTCGCCGCGGGCGAGCTCGTCGTCGGGGTCATAGCCCGTCTGCGTGGGCAGGTCGAAGGCGATCGACAGGCCCGTCTGGCCCTTTTCCAGGTTGCGCCGGTAGAGCTCGTTGGAGGCCGCGGCGGTCGAGTGCCCGGCGTAGGTGCGCATCATCCACGGCCGGTCGCGCTCGGGCAGGCGTGCGGAATGCTCGCTGCTCATGCTCTCATTGTACGGTTGCCCCGCTAGCTTTATCCTGCGGGCCATGGACCAAACGCTCGAGAGACCACGTACGGGCGGGCCGGGAAGCGGCCTCGGGGGCGCCTGGAGGGTGATCGTCTGCAACGACGACCACAACACCTTCGATCACGTCGCGCGCACGCTCGCGCGCTTCATCCCCGGCGTCTCGCTCAAGCGCGGGCACGAGATCGCCGGCGTGATCCACCACTCCGGCAAGGCGGTCGTCTACAGCGGCCTGCAGGAGCCGGCCGAGCTCTACTGGGAGCAGCTGAAGGGGGCGGGGCTGACCATGGCGCCGCTCGAGCAGGGCTGAGACGCGCGGGAGGCCGCGTGCGCGGCCTCCCTGTGGCGTGTCGCGAAGTGGCGATGTGCCGGCGGCGAGCGGCTACGAGGAGTGTTCTTCCACAGCCGTCTTGCCCGCCTGTTTGAGCGTCCCGTCGAGGATCGCGGTGTTCTCGCCCGCCGCTGCTGGCAGGCCGAGCTTCAAGTCGATCACGGGATCGAGCAGGAACGCCGCGGGGCCTCCGCACCCGCTCGCTTCGGGCGCGGAAAACGAGTTGTCCACAAGCGAGTTGCCGATAATCGTCAGGATGTTGCCTTCTTCATTGTCCGTAAGCGTCCCCTTTTTGCCTTTGATCGGTTTGTTCGGTGAGGGCGGGCTGGTGGTGCCGGTTGTGAGGTTGAAGGTGATGTGGTTCGCGTTCGTGCCGATGTAGCATTCTTCGCCGAGCAGTGGGTTGCTCAGCTTGACCTTCACCGGCAGCTCGAGGGCGGTGCCCGTTTCCTCGAGCAGGTTTTCCTCGTCGAGACCGATCGAGCTCGCCGGTGCCGCCAGTTCGGTTGTGGCCGTCACGCCCGTCAGGCCGTTTTGGAACACCGTTTCGCAGAACAGGCGCTCTACCGCAGCGGTCGGTTCGGTGCCGGTGATTTCGTCGCACTTGACGAGCCCGGCCAATCCGCCCGGCACGGGCTGCGGCGAGCGCGACAGCGTTTCGCCGTTGGCCGCTTCTACGAACGTATCTTCGGTGCTGGTCCTGCTCTCGATGAAGCCGCCCTGGAGCGTGATCGGGTTGGTGATCGGCACCGTGCTTTTGCCGATTGTTACTTCTCCGGATTCTGTCGTCGCGAAGATGCAGCCGCTGAGTTTGGGTGTGCTCAGCGGGCACTGCGCGAAGGGGGCAAATTCGCCGGTTGGCGCGGCGAGCACCGGCGCGGCGATGGCCCAGCACGCCGCGAGCGCGGCGATTAGCGTCGCGGCTGCGATGCCCGCGAGGCCGCGCGCGCTGGGTCTAATTGTCGAAATATTTTCCATGTTGGACCCTTCCTTACTCGTCTTCTGCCGTCTACGACCAAGACGGCCTCGCCGGCAGATGCTTGGGTTTACTTGTGCGTGCTGCTACGTGTGCGAGCCTTGCCGCTGACGGTGGCGCCCTTCCTCGACTTGCGTGCCCGCGCCTTGGGACAGCCAAGGACGGTGATCGGTGTGCTCTGCGTGAGCACGGCGCCGTTCTGGGCGGTGATCGTGGTGGGCATCACCAGCTGCTGCTCGGGCTCGACCTTCTTGACCTTCTTCGTGACCCGCTCGAGTCGGCCGTGCACGCGCCTCGTGACGCGCTTGCGGACTGTCACGGTCTTGATCGGATGGCACAGGCTTTCGTCGCTGACCGCGAGCGTGTCCACGCCGAGCAGCGAGTCCGGTCCCTCGGGCAGCCTCAGTTCGAAGCTGGAGATCGGCGCGTCGGGGAGCGTTTCGAACCGCGAGTAGGTGATGCCCTTTTTGATGTCCGTGTGCCCGGTGAGGACGATCTCGACGCCCTCACCCTGCAGGATCACGTCGAGGTCGGGAAACGCCGCCCCGCCATGGCTGACCAGGTAGGCGGGGCCTTCCAGCGGCACGGAGAGGACGGGTGTGCGGGCCACGGCCGTGCCGACCGCCGAGCCGACGGGGCAGCCGGCCGGGTTCAGCGCGAACTGGGCTTCGGTGCACGCCAGGTTCAGCGTGGAGTCGCGCGACGGTAGCGCCAGCGGCAGCTGCGTGTCCACCTTCGCGATGTTCGCTTCGCTGGGCGTGGTCGCGTTCGCCGCCGGGCCCTCGTTGGCCGTCACCCGCACCTCCAGCGATGCACCGTCGAGTTTGCTGGTTCTCGCCTGGGTCGAGGCGGTGAGCTTCGGCGCGAAGCCGAGGCTTGCACAGCTGGCGGCCTGGAACGGGCTCGAGACGCTCGCGGGCGTGCCGTTGGTGCTGGTGAGGGTGCCCGCGATCTCCTTCGCTTCGCAGCTCGTCGGGTTGAGCATGAAGCCGGGGCGGTCGATGTCGACGTCTACCGACTTCGTCTGCAGCGGTATCCCGTCGAGCATCGTCGGCAATGGTTCGCTGGCGATGCTGACCTGCGCGGTGTTCGGATCGACGCTGATCGCCGCTCGCACCACGACCGTGCCGAGGTTGAACGGACCGGCGATCGCCGGCACCACGAACGACAGGCCGAACGGCGCGCCGCCGTAGCCGGTCGTGAGGTAGACCGGATTTGGAGGCTGGCCGGGCACGGGCAGCACGACCGGCTGCGATCCTGGGCCCGACGCGACGGTCGTCGTCCCGATCTGGCTCGCCGCCGGGCAAGTGCCCTGTGCGGCCGCGGGTTCGGGGCACAGCGGTACGCTCGAGAGCATCCCCAGCAGGCCGGGAGGCATCGTGATCTGGACGGTGCCGAGGTCTTGGTCGCGGTCGGTGCGCGAGAAGCTCGTGGTGAAGGGGCTGAAGCTGCCCGCCTGCTTGTCGGCTGTGCCCGCCGCGAAGCTCGGCTGGAACTGCGGGGCGGCGCAGCCCGTGACTTCGAATGCGCTGGAGAGGTCCGTGTTGGGAGCGAACGGGCTGCTCCACGGAGTGAGGTGGATCGAGGTCGTGGCGACTCCGCACGTGCTGGGGTTGGCCAGCGGCGCGCGTTCGCCGCCGGTGAGCGTGAGCTTGAAGTCGCTGAACGGCAGCTGCGGGCTTTCGTCGAAGGCGACGGTGATCTGCCCGGTCTGCTGGTTGAGCTGCGTCCGGCCTTCGAGCTTGACGATGAGCGGCTGTTCGCCTTCGTCGAGCAGCTGTACGTACATGCGCAGCATGCGCCCTTCCTGCGCATCCGCGGGCGAGCACGGGTTGCACAGCGGGGCTGCCAGGAACGCCTGTCCCGTCAGCGGTTCTTCCAGCGCGGGCGACTTCACCTCCACGGTGCCGATCTGGGATTCGCGCGGGCAGGCGGCGGGCAGGCCCGAGTGCAGGCCGAACTGGGCTTCCGAGCAGCCGCCGAGGCCGCTCGCGGCCGACGGCGAGACGACGGTGCCGGCGGGCAGCGTCACGGTCGCCTGCTTGAGGTCGGGCGGGGCGAGCGTGTGCGGGCTGTTGGTCTGTGGGACGTTCAGGTCGAAGACGTAGCCCGCTGGCGCGCCCGCCTGCAGTGTGTCGGGCAGCATCGACGCGGAGGCGTCGAGCGGGAGCTGTTCGCAGCCCGTCTCGGCCGGTGCAGTGGTCGTCTGCGAGGCTGGCCGGTCGATGTCCGGGCCTTCCCACGGTTCCGTGGAGAGGCTCGCTTCCAGCGGCGTCGAGCACTGCGTCGGGCTCGTCGTGAACGCCGTTTCCGTCTGGTCGCTCGCCGGCCCGCCGAAGACGATTTCCTCCTTGTCGGTCGCCGTTTCTCTGCCCACCGACCTGAGGTTGCGGGCAGCGTGGTCGTGCCCTGGCCCATCGTGTTCGGCCGGCACTCCCCACAGGGTGAACGAGGCGGCGAGCAGTTCCGCCCCCTGCGTGATCTCGGAGGCGGTGATGCGCACGCCGTAGTCGCCGCTCGAGAGCACGCTCGCATCGAGCCGCCCCGAGAACAGCGCGGCGTCGAACGCGAACGCCGCCGGCTCGCCCTGCGCGGGCGCGATGTTGAACACCGGCGCGGTGTACAACAGGCGCAGGCCTTTGGTGATGAGCAGGAATGTCGCCGTGCCCACCATCGTGTCCGTGGGGCAGTCCGATTCCTTGATGACCTGGTTCAGTGGGCAGCGCGCCATGCCCACGGTGCTGCCGACCAGGCCCGGTGGCAGGTCGGTGACGATGTCCTTGGGTGGGGCTACCGGCACGGATTCGAAGGGGCTGCCGCTTGGGTTCACGGTGTTCAGCGCAAAGCTCGTCGTGACGTCGGGGTGCGCCCCAGCCTGGCTGGTGGAGTCGGACAGCGTGAGGCTGCCTGGGACCACGCCGTATTCGGGCGAGGCGGAGCTGACCGCGATGGGGTCGGTGGCCGTCACGCTCGGGCCGCCCGCTTCCGACACCGTCACTACGTTGTCCATTTCGGGAGTGGTGGCGGTGTGCACGTCGACGGCGATGTTCACGAGCAGCGTGTCGCCGGGGTCGATCGGCTCGGAGGTCGTGCACGTCGGCACCGGGGTGGAGGAGCAGCTGAGCACCCCCAGATCGCGCGGGTTCCCCGGCGCCTCCTGCTCTTCTTCCCGGCTCATCGCCGGGTGCATGTAGGTGTCGCTTCCGAACGTGTCGGCGGCTGTGATGCCAGTGGGCAGCGCGTCGGCGATTTCGACCGTGCCTTCGCTGGGCGCATTGCCTGTGTTGGTCACCATCACCTCGAGCGAGTCGTCGCCGCTGGTGTCTTCGGGCTTGAAGTTCGTCGGGTTCGACACGGCCATGATCCGCCAGACGGGTCCCTGTGCGGCGGACGCGCGGGGGGCGCTGGCGCACAGCGCTGCGAGCGCGAGGGCGACGCACGCGAGCAGCGCCGGCGTGCGCCCGCGCCCGGCTCGTGGGCTCGTCATCTGCTGCCTCGCTTACGCGGGCTGGCGCTGCGCTGTGTGCCGTAGCGGCGCCGCGCCTGCGCTTCGCAGCTGTGGCGCGTCTTGCCGCGTTTCTTCTTGCAGATCCTCAACGCGCGCGCGAGCTTCTGGGCGCGCGTGAGCGGCTTGGACGGTGGCTTGGTGGGCGTCGCCACCGACACGCCACCGCTCGGTGCGAGGTTGCCTGGCCCCGAGAAGGTGGCGCTCGCGGGAAGTTCCAGGGCCGGACTCGTGGGCGCCGGACCCTGGCATTGGGAGTCCTGGCAGGCGGATGGGGAGGAGGACACGCGTTCTCCCGGCTGCGGGACACGTGCGTCGTAGACGGCGTACGCTTCGTCGGTGTCCTGCCCTGGGAGCAGGCCTTCGGCGGTGGCGAAGAAGACGTCGTCGCCGTTTTCGCTGTTGTCCAGGAAGTAGGAGTTCTGGGGGCTCTTGCCGGAGGAGAGCAGGTAGACGGTGCCGTTCTCCCACTCGTACACGTCACGGCCGCCGGGCACGAGTTCGCCGCGGTAGTTTTCGACCAGGCCGGCGTTGTCGGCGTCGGGCGTGAGCGGGGTGGGCGTGTCGAAGAACACGCGTCCGCCGTCGGCGGAGATGCCGCGCTCTTCCACCATCCCCACGCGCCCGTTGAGCGCTTCTTCGTTTTCTTCGTTGGCCTGGAGGGGAGCCAGCTCGGCGTTGCCCGTGGGCGTCACCCCGGCGGGAGCGCAGGACAGGCAGCTGAGCGTGTTTGTCGTTGCTTCGTAACGGTAGACCTGTTCGAGTTCGCTGCCGCTGTTAAAGCCTCCGGGCAGGGTCAACGTCGTCGTGAAGACGACCGCAGACCCAGCATTGGAGGTGCGCGCGACAGGCACGTCCGGATGCCCGTCGGCAGGTGTGCCAGGCAACTGCGTGATTGGCGTCACGGTGCCCCCACTCGCGCTTGCCGACCACATGTCGAGTTCCGCCGGTTCGCCTTTGGCTTCGGGCCTTATGAACGTGAAGGATGAGCCGTCGGCGCTGGAGCTGACTATCTGCCCTTCGACGTCTGGCAGGTACGTCAACGCTCCCGTCTGCACTTCGAAGTCGTAGGTCTTCACGCCCGCGCCGGGTGCGAGTTCCTGCGCCGCCTGGGTGAGGTCGTCTTCGCTTTGGAAGAATGCCTGCGAGCCGTCGGGAGAGGCGTAGACGTAGGAGGTGACGGTCGAGGGGTTCGCAAACCCGCGGTTTTCGCGCGTCGTGCCCACGACGCCGTCCGGCGCGGCGGCGGGTAGCCCTTCGACGCTCGGCAAGAGCGTATCGCGCGAGACGAGCAGCGAGCGTTCGCCGTTCTCGCGCACGTACAGCTCCGGAGGGTCGGTGGCGCAGTTGTTTTCCCTCCCGCACGAGGCGGGGTCGGGGCTGACGAAGAACAGCCGCGTGCCTTCGTCGGCCACCTGGTTGCCGGCCGTTGTGCGGTTGTGTCCCGAGTTCGCCGGCACGGCGCCGAACGGGTCCAGCTTGCCGTCGGGCAGCGTCGCCGCCTCTTTCAGCGTGCCCCCGGTGTATTCGTAGAGTCCCCAGGCTTCCACGTTTTTGTGTTCTTCGCCTTCGCCCTGTGCGTGCGGCGCACGGGCGGCGTCTTCGGGCAGAAGCGTGCCGGGATAGGCGAAGTAGACGGTGCTGAAGTTCGGCGTTCCCCCCACCGGCACGATCGATTCGGGTGCAGGGGCGCAGTTTTCGACCGGGTCTTCGATCTGCGGCCGGGCCAGCCAGATCGCGGGCGCGGCTGGTTCCGGGCCGGCGAGGTAGAGGTTGCTCGATGTGCACTTCGGGAATGGCGGCGGCGCGAAGAAGCCCTCTTCGGATTGGAACATCGCGTGGGAGAGGTCCGTGGAGGGGTCCAGGTAGAACGGCTGCACGGAGATAGTGCCTTTGCTGGCCGCGCGTTCCTCCAGCGCGCTGGGCAGCACCGCCCGGGTGCTCCATCCGCCGGCTGAGCGCTGGGCGACGAAGAAGCTGGTGTAGCCGTTGGCGGTTTCGCCGAGGGGACCGGAGGCTTCGAACAGCAACGCGTCTCCGTCGGCGCTGGCGAGCGCGTAGTGGGCGAGCCCGCCGAACTCGAGCGTTTGGTTGGTGCTAGCTCCCGCATCGCCGCCGTTGTCCGCGCCCGGCGAGACGCGTTCGTAGACGCGGCTGTCGGGCAGGCCGGGGGCGTTCGAATAGGAGGGCGCGGGCGCAATCTGCGCATAGGCGCCGGCGTGGGCCGGGCCAAGGAGAGCTGGCAGCGCGATCGCTCCGGCGAGCAAGCTCACCAGCGCGCGGTGCCGCCGCGTGCCACTGCCGCGGGGTTCCTCTCCGCAACACGTATTTGATGTGTTAGTCGTCGTCGTTCCTTTGTCTGCAATGTGTCGGGCTCGCCGCTGCTGGAGGCTGGCGGGCGCTGTGCGGGACGGGCGCGGGCCGCCTCGCACAGCGCACTTGTCGCCGCTGCTACCTTCTCAGGTCACTTCCTCTTCTTTTGCAAACGTCACTGTGTCGGTACCTTCGAAGCACGCTTCGGCGCCGAAGGCCGTGAGTGTGTCCGATTTGCCGCCGATTTCGAAGATTTTCTGATTCGTGGATTTTGCAGACAGGCATTCGAGAATCAGCTCGCCGGTCGTCGTTTTCGTTTTGGTCGGTTTGACTTCTGCGATGACGCTTCCTTCAACTTTCTCTTTTTCTGGGCTGACGCATTTCGCTTCGAGCGTCGTGAATTCGCTGCCCGAGGTGGGTTTCAGGTCGAGACCTGTTTCCGTGTTCGGGGCTTCCGATTTAGCAACGCTTCCGAGTTCCGCAGAGAGTTCCTTGGTGACGATTTCTTCGGCGTTTTTCGCTCCGGCGCTATTGGCGGCGCATGCTGTCTTCGTTTTTTCTTTGGCTTTGCAACCCGTGAACGTCACTCCTTTCGACGTTGCTTTTGTTGCGGTTGTGACTTCGCCACTCGCCGTGTTTGCGGTACACGTGAATTCGATTTCGCCTGGGGCGTAGAAGTGGGATGTCGTGGCTGATACGGTAAACGTGTCTGGAACCACCGTGAATTCCGGCGCTGCCGCAGCCGCGGCCGAGGCCATCACCGCGCTGAAGGCGAAGGCCGCGATCGCGGCCGCCAGCAGGTACCTCAATGTGGTTGTGCGCATTATTGCTATGCTCCCTTGTTGCAGTAACTTGGCCCTGGGGTGCCCTTCGAGATCACGTAGCGGCGCCCTGGGGCCCGGTTGTCAATCCTGCTCCCTCAAACTCAGAGCGACTGGGAAATACCCACTCCGGCAGGTGACTATCGATGTCGCCCCAAATGTTTTACAATTCGGATGGGCGGTATCGCGCCAGGCGACACGGGACGGTGGTCTCGGCGCGTCGCGCCCGCTCGTGGGCCTGGGTCGGCCGTAGGTCTGAGACGGACGCGCGCGGTGCCGTTGGCGTCAGCTGGAGGCCCGAGCGCGGGAGGTGCGCGCGGAGAGCGCGTGTGTGGCCGCCGTTGAGCCGATCGCGGGCGCGAGGACCATGTAGGAGAGATGCCGGGCGATGCGCGGCAGCTGCGCTGCGCTCCCACGCACGACGTAGTCGTGAATGATCCCCCACACGGCCCCCACGGAAGCCTCCGCGGCGAGCCTTGTTGGCCGCTGGGATGCCGGTGCTCGCTGCCACAGCGTGTCAGCGAACTGACCGAGCAGGCGCCCGCGCAGCTCTGCTCCAGCCGAGCCCAGCGCGAACGCCTCGATGAACGCGAGTCGCGCGAACACCTCGTCCCCGGCTGCCTGGAGCGTGAGCGCCTGCAGTGCGTGGCACACGCAGCTGGGCCAGTCCTCGCCGCGCCGGCCGGCCGCCGTTGCGCGCGCGAGCGCATCTCCGATCAGCAGGTCGAGGGCCTCGAGCATGCACTGCTCGGGGTTGCGCAGCCGCTTGTCGAAGGACGACCAGGAGACGCCCGCCGTGGCTGCGATGCGCGCCGCGGACAGGCTCGCGCACCCGTCTTGCGCGGCGAGCTGCGCGGCAGCGCGCAGAATGCGCGTGTCGTGATCCTCGTCACATGTCGGCGACTCTGGCGGGGTCGCGATCAGCGTCGCTTGGCGGCTGGAACGCGACGGAGGGGCGAAGGCCGCCGTTGGGGGCGAGCGATAGGACAGCACCCACTCCAGCAGCTCCTCGCTGAGCGTGGGCAGCTCCTCCGTACGCCCGTTCAACAGCCACACGCCAGCGACTCGCACGATGCCGGCGACGATCCCCTTGATCAGCAGCGGCGGCGGTGGCGCGCCACCGCCGGCACGCCGGAAGTCGAGATTGACCATGCTCTCGAACAGCCTGTGGGCGTGCTGCGCATGCTCGAGGGCCACCGGTCCCGCGGCGAACACCTCCACTAGCACCAGCCGCGCTGCCTGTGGTTCCTCCGCGACCAGGCGGGCCAGGGCATCGAGCGCGCAGGCGAGTCGCACCCGCTGCTCGCGCTCGCTCCCGTAGGCAGCTGCGACGCGCTGCGCGGTGCGCTGCATCACCGCGTCGTAAGCCGAGAGGAAGCAGTCCTGCTTGCCCGCCGGGAACAGCGTGTACAGCGTGCGCGTGGAGACCCCCGCCAGCGCGCTCAGCTGACGCGCCGTGACGGCCCTGTAGCCGTGCTCCGAGGCGGCCTTGATCATCGCGCCATGCAGTCGCGCGCGCTGATGTGAGGCGACCTGCTCGCTCGTGGGCCCACGCTCCCCCCGGCAGCCCGGGCGCAGTTGCTGGTAGAGCGGTCGTTGGGCAAGACTCGCGCGTGCCGGGCTTGAACGCTTGTCGCGCCCAGCACTCACGCCGGCGCCCTCCCTCCGTGAGACCCCTCAATCTCCACGGGTCAGGTCATACACCAATCCGGCCGCGCCGTTAACGGATGGATGTCAGAGTACAGGCACGTCTCCTAAAGACCATCAACGCACGCTGCGCACTAATGTCTGCAGGGGGCATCGCGGGTGTGCAGCGATCACCGCGGGGGCGCGCCGGAAGCGTCAGGTGGCGTCGCCGACGGGCTCGCCGTGGCGCCCGTTGCCGTGGCCGTCGGCGCCCGCGGGCGGTCGAGCGAGCACCGAGCCGCCGGCCGTGCGGTCCCACCAGCCGTACAGTACGGGCACCTGGTACCAGCTGGAGTGGGTGGCGCGGAAGTAGGTCATCTCCGGCCCCTCCCAGTAGCGTTCCCATTCGAGGTAGTCCTCGAAGTCGGCGAGCTGCTGGAAACGGTATTTGTCCTCGCGTGCGCGGTACACGGCGTAGCCGGTCGCGCCGTAGCGCAGCGCGGTGGCCGCTACCTCGTTCAGCGCCTGCTCGAAGCCGTCGCCGCGAAAGCCGGTCGCATACCAGGGGACGATCACCGTGCCGGCCATCAGGCTCCCACCTCCGCGTAGATCGCGCCGGGGCCTTCGGCGGTCTTGCCCTGGCCCTCCGCGTCGGCGCCGACGAGGATCGAGATCTTGCCCAGGTGCTTGTTTTCGAGCATCAGCTGGTGGGCTTCCGCGACGCCGTCGAAGCCGAGCGTGCGCCACAGCACCGGGCGGATCTGGCCGGTCTCGATCAGCTCGTTGGCCTTCGTGCACTCGTAGGCGTTGGCGAAGTGCGAGCCGAGGATCTCCTTCTGGCGCATCCACAGGTACGCGACGTTGAAGTCGAGGTCCAGGCCCGTGGTGCCCGCGCAGATCACCACTTTGCCGAACGTCTTGGCGGTGAACACGGATGTCGGGAAGGTCGCTTTGCCGACGTGCTCGAAGACGATGTCGGGCGCGTCGCCGAGGATCTCCTTGACGCGCTTGGCGAACGCGCGCGAGACCTTGAAGCGCTCGGCCTCCTCCTGCTCAGACTCGCCGCCCCTGCGCATCATGCCCGCGAACTCGCCCCGGTCGATGAAGTCCTTCGCGCCGAGGCGCTTCACGAGCTCGCCCTTCTCGGCCGAGGAGACGACGCCCACGCAATGCGCGCCGGCAGCCGCGCACAGCTGCGTGGCGAACACGCCGAGGCCCCCGGCCGCGCCCCAGATCAAGACGTTGTTTCCGGCCTGCAGCTTGCAGCGCGTGATCAGCATGCGGTAGGCGGTGAAGTACACGAGCCCGTAGGAGGCCGCCTCCTCCCACGTGAGCGCCTGCGGCTTGGGCAGCAGCTGCTGGGCTTGCACCTTGGTGAACTGCGCGAAGGAGCCCCACGTGGTCTCGTAGCCCCAGATCTGCTGCGAGGGAGCGGCCATCGGGTCGAGGCCGTGGACCTCCGGGTCCTCGTAGGAGGCCTGGTTGCAGTGCACCACCACCTCGTCGCCCGGCTTCCAGCGGGTGACGCCCGCGCCGACCTTCCACACGACCCCCGAGGCGTCCGAGCCGCCGATGTGGTGGCCGTACTGGGGGTGGTCGCCGTAGCGCATCACCGACACCGGCTTGCCCAGCGCGGCCCACACGTTGTTGTAGTTGACGCCCGCGGCCATCACGCGCACGATCACCTCGAACGCGCCCGGCTCGGGGACTTCGATCTCCTCGATCTGGAAGGCGTCCTTCGGTTCGCCGTAGCGCTCCTCGCGGATCACCCACGCCGCCATCGTCTTCGGCAGCTCGCCCGGCTCTGTGTCTACGGCTGAAACTTGTTGGAGATCGATCGCCACGTGCTCTTGAAACCTCGTCGGTCGGGGTCAGGGACGGAGAGCCAATCCTACCCGGATGCGCCGCTCCCCGGCTCGGGCGCCGGCTAACCGCCGGCGAGCACCGCCGCGCCGACCGCGCCGGCGAGGTCGCGCAGCTCGGTGCCCAGCACGGCCGGCGGCCTGTCGGGCACGAACAGGTTCGGCGTCATGCGCTCGACGATGGCGTCCACGAACGGCTGGCCGAGCCGGTCGCCGAGGCCGCCGCCGATGATGATCGCTTCGACGTCCAGCAGGTTCTGCGCCGAGGCCAGCCCGACCCCGAGCGCCCACGAGGCCTTTTCGATCAGCTGCTCGGCCATCGCGTCGCCGTGCTCCAGAGCGCGGGCGTACACGCCCGAGCTCAGCCGCTGGCGCCCGTGGTGCTCCATGATCTGAAACAGCGCCGTCTCCTGCCCGCGCCTGACGAGCTTGTGCGCGCGGCGTTCCATCTGCGCCCGTCCGGCATACGCCTCCACGCAGCCGCGCCGCCCGCAGCCGCAGCGCCGTCCGCCGGCCTTCACGATCGTGTGGCCGAACTCGCCCGCCGCCCCCCGCCCGTCGCGCAGCTCGCCGCCGATCACCAGGCCGCCGCCCACGCCGGTGCCGACCCACACGCCCAGCAGATCGCGGTAGGGACGGCCGGCGCCGCGGCGCAGCTCGCCGAGCACGCCGACCCTGACGTCGTTGTTCACGGACACCTTCACCCCGCCCAGCTGCTTGGCGACCAGCGGGCCGAGCTCCACGCGATCGCCGAAGCCGGGCACGTTCGCCGCACGCAACACCGCGCCGGCGCTTTCGTCGATCTCGCCTGGGGTGCCGATGCCGACGCCCGCGAGCTCCTCGGCGGCGGCCGACGCGGCCTGCAGCGAGCCGTGGATCGTCTCGACGATCGCGTCGATCACATCGGCTGGGACGCCGCTCTGGGGCGTCAGCACGCGCGCGCTGCCCGCGATCTCCCCGTCGCAGACGGCCACCGTCTGGATCTTCGTGCCGCCGAGATCCACGCCCGCGGTCACGTGCTTGTTCGAGGAGCTCATCGTCGCCTGCTTGCGAGCGTACAGCGCGCGAGGCGTCCGCTCAACGGCGCTGTCCGCCAGCCTGGGGGATGCGCTGGACCTGCTCGCCGCGCGCGACGATCACATCGGAGACGAGCTCGGGCGCGAACAGGCCGTGCTCGACCACGCCCACCGTGCCCGACAGTCGCGCCGCCAGCTCCGCGGGGTCCTCGAACGCGCCGGTGAAGTCCGCGATCGCGCCGCCGTCGGGGCTGTCGGCGCCGCCGCGCAGGACGACCGTGCCCAGGCGTGCAAGCGTGGCCGCGAGACCGAACTCGAGCAGCTCGAGCGGCACCGGCGGGCCGATCCGCTGCACGAGCTTGTTGGCCGAGACGATCACCACGAAGCGCTCGGCCGCGGCTGCCACCGCCTTCTCGCGCGTGTGCGCCGCGCCGCCGCCCTTCACCAGCCAGCCCGACGGCGCCACCTGGTCGGCGCCGTCGATCGCGATGTCCAGCCGCGCCAGCGCGTGCGGGCCGCGAAACGACTGCACCGCGATGCCGAGCGCCCGCGCGGCGTCCTCGGTTGCCGGCGAGGTCGACACGCAGCGGATGTCCAGTTCGCGGGCGGCAAGCGCGGGCAGCAGGTGGGCGACGGTCGAGCCGGTGCCCAAGCCCACACGCATGCCGTCCTGCACCAGCTCCGCGGCGGCCTGCGCCGCCAGCTGCTTCTCGCGCTCGACGCTCACCGCCCTAGCCCTTACGTGCGCAGTTCGCGGTAGCGGCGGATCAGCGCGTTGGTCGAGCTGTCGTGGCTCAACTGCGGCTCCTGCGGGGACTCCAGCTCGGGGATGATGCGCTTGGCGAGCACCTTGCCGAGCTCCACGCCCCACTGGTCGAAGGAGTCGATGCCCCACACGACCCCCTGGGTGAACACGCTGTGCTCGTACAGCGCGACGAGCGTGCCCAGCGTGTGCGGCGTGAGCTGCTCGGCGAGGATCACGTTGGTCGGGCGGTTGCCCTCGAACACGCGGTGCGCCACGATCGCCGCGGGAGTTCCCTCCGCGCGCACCTCCTGCTCGGTCTTGCCGAACGCCAGCGCCTCGGCCTGCGCGAACACGTTGCTCATCAGCAGGTCCTGGTGGTCGCGGATCGGGTTGAGGCTGTTGGCGAAGCCGAGCAGATCGAGCGGGATCAGCTTCGTGCCCTGGTGGATCAGCTGGTAGAAGCTGTGCTGGCCGTTGGTGCCCGGCTCGCCCCAGTACACGGCGCCCGTCTGGTAGTCGACGGGGCGCCCGTCGAGCGTCACGTGCTTGCCGTTGGACTCCATCGTCAGCTGCTGCAGGTAGGCGGGGAAGCGCTTCAGATACTGGCTGTAGGGCATCACCCCAACCGTCTGCGCGTCGAAGAAGTCCCCGTACCACACCGCCAGCAGGCCCATCAACACGGGGAGATTGTGCGCGGGCGGCGTGGTACGGAAGTGCACGTCCATCGCGTGAAAGCCCGCGAGCATGTCTTGAAATCCGTCGGGTCCGATCGCGAGCATCGTCGACAGGCCGATCGCCGAGTCCATTGAGTAGCGACCGCCGACCCAGTCCCAGAAGCCGAACATGTTCTCCGTGTCGATGCCGAACTTCGACACCTCCTGCGCGTTCGTCGAGACGGCCACGAAGTGCTTGGCGATCGCCGCCTCGTCGCCCAGCGCCGCGAGCGCCCATTCACGCGCGGTGCGCGCGTTGGTCATCGTCTCCAGCGTGGTGAACGTCTTGGAGGAGACGATGAACAGCGTCTCCTCTGCCGCCAGGTCGCGGGTGGCCTCGGTGAAGTCGGTCGAGTCCACGTTCGAGACGAAGCGGAAGCGCATGTCCCGGCGCGAGTAGTGGCGCAGCGCCTCGTACGCCATCACCGGCCCGAGGTCCGAGCCGCCGATGCCGATGTTCACGACGTTCTTGATCGGCTTGCCGGTGTGTCCCTTCCACTCGCCCGAGCGCACGCGATCGCTGAACGCGGACATGCGATCGAGCACCTCGTGCACCTGTGCGACCACGTCCACGCCGTCCACCAGCAGCGACTCGCCCTTCGGCATGCGCAGGGCGACGTGCAGCACCGAGCGGTTCTCCGACACGTTGATGCGCTCGCCGCGGAACATCGCCTCGGTGTGCTCGCGCAATCCGCACTCCTCGGCCAGCGCGACCAGCAGGTCGAGCGTCTCCGCGTCGATGCGGTTCTTGGAGAAGTCGAGGTACAGGCCGGCGCCCTCGGCCACCAGGCGCTCGCCGCGGCCGGGGTCCGCGGCGAACAGCTCGCGCAGGTGGCGCGCGCCGATCCGCCGATGGTGCTCGGCCAGCGCCCGCCACGCGGGACGCGCCCTCAGCGGCGTGGTGGTCGTGGTCGTGCTCATCGCGGCTCCTCCGGCGTTGCGTTGATGGCGGCGGCGCCTGCGCTGCGCTCGCCGGTGCGTGCGCGCAGATCATCTCAGGAGCGCGGTGGCGCCGTGCCGTGCCGCTCGCCTCGACGCGCGCGCGGGTGATAGAACGGCGGCGGTGAACCCGGTCGCACCCTCTGGCGAGCAGTTCGAGATCGCCCACGGCGAACAGCGCGCGACGATCGTCGAGGTGGGCGCGGGCGTGCGCGCGTACGAGCACGGCCAGCGGCCGGTGCTCGAGTCCTACCCGCTGCACGCGATGTGCGACGGCGCGCACGGCGCGCCGTTGATCCCCTGGCCCAACCGCCTCGCCGACGGCCGCTACCGCTTCGACGGCAGCGACTACCAGGTCGCGCTCAGCGAGCCCGACAAGCACAACGCCATCCACGGCTTCACGCGCTGGCGCCCGTGGCGCGCGCTCGCGCACGAGCCCGGCCGCGTGCTGATGGGCACCCGCCTGTATCCGCTCAGCGGCTACCCGTTCGCGCTCGAGCTGCAGATCGACTACCGCCTGGACGACGGCGGCCTGAGCGTCGCCACCACCGCCACCAACATCGGCGAGCACGCTTGCCCGTACGCCTGCGGGCAGCACCCCTATCTCTCGCCGGGCGCCGGCCCGATCGACGCGTGCACGCTCGAGCTCGGTGCGCACACGCGCATCCTCACCGACGCCGAGCGCCAGCTGCCCGCCGGCAGCGAGCCCGTCGCCGGCACGCCGTTTGACTTTCGCACGCCCCGGCCGCTCGGCGAGCAGCGCATCGACTGCGCGTTCACCGGCCTGGAGCGTGACGCCGCCGGCCGCGCCACGGCGAGGCTCACAGGCGCCGACGGCCGGACGGTCGAGCTGTGGCTCGACGAGTCCTACCCGATCATCCAGCTGTACACCGGCGACACGCTCGCGCCCGCGCGGCGACGCAGCGGCCTCGCCGTCGAGCCGATGAGCTCCCCACCCAACGCTTTTGCAAGCGGCGACGGGCTGACCCGACTGGAGCCCGGCGAGGCGGCGCGCAGCAGCTGGGGGGTGCGGCTCACCTGAGCGCGTCAGCGAACGTACGAGAAGCCTCTGAGCTCGACGCGGAGGCGTGCGCTGCGATCTACGCCCCGTACGTCACCGACACGGTCGTCAGCTTCGAGTCCGAGCCGCCGACCCCGGCGCAGATGGCCGCGCGGATCGCCACGGCGGTGCGCACGCACGCGTGGGTGGTGCTCGAAGACGCCGGCCGCGTCGTCGGCTACGCATACGGGGGCCCGCACCAGAAGCGCCCCGCGTATCGGTGGTCGTGCGAGGTCAGCATCTACATCGAGCCCGGCCGGCGGCGCACCGGCGGCGGCCGGGCGCTGTATGAGGCGCTGTTCGCGCGGCTCGGCGAGCGCGGCTACCGCATGGTGGTCGCCGGCATGACGCTGCCCAACGACGCCAGCGTCGGCCTGCACACGGCGCTGGGCTTCGAGCCGGTGGGGGTCTACCGACGCATCGGCTTCAAGCACGGCGCCTGGCGCGACGTGGCGTGGATGCAGCGCGCGATCGGCGCCAGCGAGGACCCGCCCGCCGAGCCACGTTGAGCGCCGCGCCGGCGGCGAGCCGACGGGCGCCGCCAGCGCCCGCGCGGCGATCCGACCGGTGTCGCTGTGCGCGGGCGGGCGCCGCTAGCGCGGGGGCGGCGCGAACGGCAGGCGCACGTGAAAGACGGTGCGGCCGGGCTCGCTGTCGACGGCGATGGTGCCGCGGTGGCGCTCGGTGACGATCCGCCGGACGGCGTCCAGCCCCAGGCCCGTGCCCTTGCCGACGTCCTTGGTGGTGAAGAAGGGATCGAAGATGTGCGCGCGGTCGGCCGCCGGGATGCCGGGGCCGTCGTCGGCCACGTCCACCACCAGGCAGTCCCCGTCGCGGCGGGTGCTCAGCGTGATCGTGCCCTGCTCTCCCAGCGCGTCGATCGCGTTGTCGAGCAGGTTCGTCCACACCTGGTTGAGCTCCGAGCCGTGCGCCGTCAGCGGCGGCAGCTCCCGGTCGTAGTCGCGGACCACCTCGATCGTCGTGTGCTTGAGCTTGTGCCCGAGGATCGTCAGCGTGGTCTCCAGGCCCTCGTGCACGTCCGCCTGGACCACCTCGCCGCGGTCCATGTACGCGTACGCCTTCACCGCTGCCACCAGCTTGCTCATCCGCGCGGTGGACTCCTTCAGTTCGCTCGCCAGGCTGCCCGCCGCGAGCGACGCGGCCACCCACCGCAGGGCGGCCGGCGCGGCCTCGCCGGCGAGCGGGGTCACGCGCGCGAGCCACTCGCTGTCCAGGCCCGCCGAGGCGAGCGGTTCTGCCAGCCGCCACGCTTCCGGCACGCCGAGCGCCTCGAGCTCCGCCAGCAGCGCCTCTTCCGCATCGGCCGCCTGCAGCGCGTCCAGCGCCCCTCGCTGTGCCTGGCGCGCGACCGCCTCGCGCTGGAGGTCCACGAGCTGCTGGGCCTCCGCGCGCTCGATCCCCGATTCCACGAACCGGCCGATCGTCGAGCTGAGCACCTCCAGCGCCTCCGCCAGGTCGTCCGCGGCCCGCCGGGCCGCGGCGGCCGGGTTGTTCAGCTCGTGCGCCAGGCCGGCGGCCATCGTGCCCAGCGAGGCGAGGCGCTCGCGGTTCTGTTCGATCGTTGTCACGCGCGTCACCACCGGGCGGATCGCCCGTATCACCTTGCGCGCCACGCAGCGCTGGGAGAGCGCGAGCTCCGCGAACTGCGGCGCGGGAATCACCCCCAGCGTGGCCTGCGTGAGCGTCCGCATGCGCACCGCGCTCACCCCTTCGGTGACCGCTGTGATCGCCCCCACCCACGTGGGCGCGTGGTGCTCGCCCACCGGCAGCTCCCGCCCGTCGGCGTCGAGCGTCAGCGCCTCGAGCGTGCCGTCGAGCAGGAGGTGGACGGGGTCCCCGGAGACGCCGGGCTCGGACAGCACGGTCCCCGGCGGCGCGTCACGCAGCTCGGTCGCCTGCGCCCAGCGCGCGAGCTCCTCCTCGTCGCATTCGTCGAACAGGTCGAGCGCGCGCAGCTGGTCGATGCTCGGGTGGCTCACGCGCTCGCCAGGTACTCGTGGATCAGCGACACCGCCATCGAGCCCTCGCCGACCGCGCTCGCCACGCGCTTGATCGAGCGCGCGCGCACGTCGCCGGCCACGAACACCCCCGGCACGCTCGTCTCCAGCACGTACGGGTCGCGCGGGAGCGGCCAGCCGCGCGTGAGCACGTCCTGGCCCGCGAGGATGAAGCCGCGCTCGTCGCGCGCGACCACGCCCTCCAGCCAGTCGGTGCGCGGCGCCGCGCCGATGAACACGAAGCACGCGTCAACCTGCTCGTCTGTCTCGCTGCCGTCCGCGTGGCGGACGCGCAGGGACCGCAGGCGCCCGTCGGCGCCGGCGGCTGCCACGGCCTCGGAGCCCGTGCGCACCGCGATCTTCGGCAACGCCGCGATTTGATCTATCAAATAAGAAGACATGGACTTCGCCAGCGAGTCCGCGCGCACCAGCATCGTCACCTGCGCGGCGTAACCGGAGAAGTACACTGCGGCCTGCCCCGCCGAGTTGGCGCCGCCGATCACCACCACGTGCTGGTCCGCGCACGCGCGCGCCTCCGTCAGCGCCGCGCCGTAGTAGATGCCCGCGCCGGTGAAGTCGGCGAAGCCCGGCGCGTCGAGCTGGCGGTAGGAGACGCCCGAGGCGACCAGCACGCAGTTCGCCGACAGCCAGCCGCCGCCCTCCAGCTCCACGATCCGCCCGGCGCCTTCCACGCGCAGCCTCGTCGCGTCCTTCACCGTCAGCAGCTCCGCGCCCAGCCGCCGCGCCTGGTCGGTCGCGCGGCGCGCGAGATCCGAGCCGGCGATGCCGACGGGGAAGCCCAGGTAGTTCTCGATGCGGCTCGACTGCCCCGCCTGCCCGCCCGGCGCCTCGCGCTCGACCATCACCGTGCGCAGACCCTCCGACGCGCCGTACACCGCCGCCGCGAGGCCCGCCGGACCGCCGCCCACGATCACCAGGTCGTAGTGGTCGGACGCCGGCTGCGCGGCCACGCCCAGGCGCTCCGCCAGCTCCAGCACTGTCGGGCGCTCGAGCACGCTGCCGTCCTGTAGCAGCGCCACGGGCAGGCGGTCGGGCTGCACGCCCGCCACCGTCAACAGCTCGCGCGCTTCGCCGTCGCGTTCCACGTCCAGCCAGCGCGCGGGCACGCGGTTGCGCGCCAGGAAGTCGCGCAGGTCGTGCGACTCCTTGGAGAAGCGGTGGCCGATCAAGCGCACGCCGCCCGCTTCCAGCGCCGCGCCCGCCTCCCACGTCGTCAGCAGGTCTTCCAACACCGGGTACAGCTGTTCCTCCGGCGGGTCCCACGGCTTCAGCAGGTAGTAGTCGAGCGCCACCTCGTTGATCGCCGCGATCGCCGCCTGCGTGTCCGCGTACGCCGTCAGCAGCACGCGCTTGGCGTCCGGCACGAGCTGGCGCGCCTGCGTCAAGTACTCCGTGCCTTCCATGCCCGGCATGCGCTGGTCGGCGATCAGCATCGCCACCTGCTGGCCGCGCCTGCGGATCTCGGCAAGGATCTCCAGGCCCTCCGCGCCCGAGCCCGCGCGCATCACCTGGTAGCGCTCGCCAAAGCCGCGCCGCAGGTCGCGCGCGACCGCCGCCAGCACGGCCGGCTCGTCGTCCACCGCGAGCAGCAGCGGGCGCTCGGTGGCGGGCGCGCTCACGCCGGCCAGCATATCGGCGGGAGGCACAGGGAGTCAGCTAGTCAGCGCCTCACCAGGTGGTGACGGCTGCAGACAAATCCGGCCGCGTGGTACCTCGGAGCCCTGGCGGCTGTGCAGTACTGGCCGGCGCGGTAGGCGGGAACCGGCAAGGCGTCGCGTGTATGCGCGGCTGTCGCCGGCTTGGTACCGGCCTGCGCACCACAGCTGCAGAGGCACGCCGCGAGCGCCAGTGACGCGAGCCAAGCGAGCCGCCTCGGCCGTCTCGGAATCTTGAGCGCCAATAGGACAAGTGTATGACGTCGCATCGCGCAAGGTCGGCGGTGGAGAGCACCGGCTAGTGCAATATGGCGTATGTCGGCTTGCCATCCTCTAGCCATTTGAGTGTGCTGCCGGTGAGCTGGAGTGAGCGGGGGGCGATGTCGGTGGAGGAGGCGAGCAGGCGACGGCCCAGTTGATCGTCTGCCCACACTTGGATGACGGCCGGTTGGACTCCGGGTTGCACAGTCCATGCGACTGCGCCATCGCGCTTTACGACGATCTTTTCCGTATCTCCTCTGCCTATGTCCTCAGGGTAAATGGCTTCGGCGTTCGGCACACTGTGAACGACTCGTCCAGTCACAAGATTGCGAACGATAATCTCGAGCTTGACAACACCTGGGGTGGGAAATTCTCTGACCAGTGATTTCTGATACGCGACCATGGGGCCGGCCAGGGTCTCAAAGTCGATGCCCTCGCCCCCTCCTGGGCCATATTCTGGTATGTGTCCGAGTATGTAGCGCCGGTGCCGGTAGGCGCAGGCCCAGATCATCAGTCGGCCTGCTTCTGGTCTTTCGCCTTCTTCTCCTTTTTCTTCTGGCCCATGGGCTTCGTAGACGATGGCCTGCTTGTCAGCGGTGATGCGTCGCAGTAGGTGAGCAGGCGGGCATTTCGGGTCGCGCGCAGTGTTCGCGGCTGTTGCTGTCGTGGTCGCACGCGAGAAGACCAGCGCGCTGGCGCAGGCGAGTGTGGCGAGCGCGAGAAGGGCGTATTTGGGTCCTGGGCGTTCGCTCTGTTGGCCGGCGCGAGGGAGTACGTTGCTGGTGTCAGTGCAAGATCGCATAGGTGGGCTTGCCATCCTCTAGCCATTTGAGTGTGCTGCCGGTGAGCTGGAGTGAGCGGGGGGCGATGTCGGTGGAGGAGGCGAGCAGGCGACGGCCCAGGCTGTCGTCTGCCCACACTTGGATGACGGCCGGCTGGACTCCGGGTTGCACAGTCCATGCGACTGCACCATCGCGCTTTACGACTATCTTTTCCGTGTCTCCTCTGCCTATGTCCTCAGGGTAAATGGCTTCGGCGTTCGGTACGCTGTGAACGACTCGTCCAGTCACGAGATTGCGAACGATGATCTCGAGCTTGACAAGACCCGGCGTGGGAAACCCTTCGACCAGTGATTTCTCGTAGGCGACCATCGTGCCGGCTAGGGTCTCTAGCTCGATGCCCTCGCCCCCTTCTGGGCCATATTCTGGTATGTGTCCGAGTATGTAGCGCCGGTGCCGGTAGGCGCAGGCCCAGATCATCAGTCGGCCTTCTTCTTCTTCTTCCCCTTCGTCTCCTTTTTCTTTGGGCCCATGGGCTTCGTAGACGATGGCCTGCTTGTCAGCGGTGATGCGTCGCAGTAGGTGAGCAGGCGGGCATTTCGGGTCGCCTGCGACGTGTGCAGCCGAGGCCGTGGCGCCAACATCGATAAGGGCCAGCGTGGCGATCGCGGTCACCACGGCGATGCGAGATGTGATCCTCATGAGCATGAAAACTAGCGGCCGCCCAGAAAGTTGCGTGTCCCGCGGACGATCGTATGACGGCAATGGGTCGTGCCGCGGCCGGAGCCTATGAGACGCTAGGAGCCTATGCACCGCGCACCGAACGCGCCGCGGAATTCAGGGCCTTCTACCGTGCCGCCGGGAGTGCTCACCGTACCGACATAGTTGTATTTCGTTTCCGTGCACCTAGCGCCTCCCTGGATGACCGGCGCCACCAACACCGGATGGCGTATTCCCCCGCCAACCTTTTTGATCTGTGGGCTTTCGGCCGTCCCATCTTCGACCTGCACATTGAACGTTACCGTGCCTGAGGTCCCGAAGGTGTTGACCATATATGCCCCATTGCCCACCACGAGCGTCGGAGGACAGGCGTGCTTCTCGTAGGCGAGATAGCAGTAGGCGGGCCGCGGTTCGCCGTGACTCGCCGGCTTGGCGCTTTCAGGCTCGGCTTCGAGCAAGCCGCTGTCGAATTCGTTCGGTTTGTGCTGCACCTTGCTTTCGGCGGGAGCTCGAAGCGAGTAGTAGTAGACGCGATGGATTCGCGAGCCGGTGTCGCGGAGTCCCAGGAAGGTTTCTGCTGCCGCGGTCTGCGCGTAGTATTCGAAAGGTTCATCGTTTTCTCGCACGACGCTAGCCACCGGGGGATCGCCTTCCACGCCGTTGTGCAGCTCGACGCCGGCCTCGCTGATCCAGACCTGCGGGTTTTTCAACCTGCCGCCGGCGAACGCTAGGAATTCACGGGCGTGCTGGTCGCTGAAGCTCACGACGTCTTCGTAGTCGTGGAGTCCCCATGTGCTCGGCAGCCGGTGGGCTTTCTGAAGGATGCGGCCCTTGGGGTTGTTGTCCCATGCCGCGACGCTGTATCCGCGCAGGCCCTTGAGGTAGCGGCTGACCGAGAATCCTGATCCTGCTGGGTAGGAGGAGAATTCACCCGCGACGATGGTGCACGGACAGCCGGTTTCGATGGCGACGGACTCCGCTGCTTGCCAGAATCGCCCTGCCCGTTCGCCACGCACGAAATTTTCGCCGAGGTCCGGCTCGTTCCATGCGCCCCACAGGCCAACCTGAGCCTTGTATCGTTCGATCGCTTCCTTTACGGCTTGGCGGTATTCGTGCACAGAAGGCGTTGGACGGATGGTGCTCGCCTCGAACGTGACGTATGGCTGCAGGCCGTGCGCCTCCACGGCGGATAGCCATTCGTTGAGGCGTGCTTCTTCGTCGTGATCGCTCACGACATCCCACGGCACGATCACACGCGCGCTCTGGATGTGCAGCGGCGCGCTCGATTCCTCCAGCCGTCCGGCAGCGGGATCGGAGATGTCGGACGCCTCCTGGTCGGAGAGCCCGTACACGAACGGGTCGCGTTCCGCGCTGGCGGTGTTGCTGGGCGCGGCCACCGTGAGCGCGGCGAGCACGGGGAAGCGCGTGGTGTTGCTCGGATGGAGGTGCAGCTTGACTATGTCGCCGGCCACGGTGAGAGAGGCGGGAACACTGTGTCCGGCGGCGTCCACCGCGAGGGGTGGTTCTATGACCATCAGCACCGTTCCGGCGGCGGCGTTTTCGGCAACCGCCATCGCGCTTGTCGCCGCTTCGTATTGCTCCCGCGTGTTCTGTGGCGTGAGCTCGCCGGGCGGCGCTTCTGCGGGTGGCGTGGAGCTCGTCGGCGCGGGCGGAAGCTGTTCGAGCGGTTCTTCTGTTTCAGGTTCGCGTTCTTCCTGTTCGCGTTCTTCCTGTTCGGCGGTGGATTCGGGTGGTGCCGGCGCGAGCCTGGTCGCCAGCGGTTCGACGCGGACGTTGAGTTCGTTCCCTTCGACGTTGGGTTCGTGCCCTAGTTCTGGCACGTCGGTGACGGCCACGCTTCCGTCTGGCAGCTGCTCTAGCTGCTGGTTGGGGCCAAGGCCCACTTCCCAGGTAAACGACTGTGGGGCTTCGGCGGAGCGCAGTTGGAGGATGGAGGTGGCGCCGAGCGCGTCCGGGCGCACGATCGTATCCGTGGCAGGGGCAGTGTTTGCGAACAGCGCCGCCGTCCCGTTGACGAGCGTCGGCACCTTGCTCGCGGTGGGCAGGGTTTCGCTGGGCGTGATGCTCACTTCCCCATCGGGCGTGTTGACCGCGAATTCGCCGGAGTTTTCCTTCGAGACGGACGAGCTCGTCAGCGTCTGCACGCCAGCGAGCTCTTCTTCGTCTTCCAGACGTGGAGCCACGGTCTGCCCTTCGAGGCTGGCGTTCGTGGACGGCGCCAACACCGCTCCGTCTGTCAGCTCGGTCGCTTCCTCGGCCTGTTCCACGGTCACTTCGCCCCCAGGCGTAGCGACCGTTGCCGGCGAGACCGCGCTCAGGCTGCCCAGTGGGCTGTTGGCCGTCACCTTGACCCGCAAAGTGGGAACCGCCCCGGACGCCAGCAGGTAGGCGGATGTGTCGGCGCCCGCGATCGGCGTGCATTCGCCGCCACTGCGATTGCAGCGTTCCCACGCGTAGGCGAGAGACACGTCTCCGGCGCCGCTCCAGATCCCCGGTTCGGCGGCCAGTTCACCACCCACCTGCACCGTGCCGGCGACGGACGGCGCTGCGAGCTCGGCGAGCGCTTCCGGTGCGACCGTGGCGGTCGCGACCGACACCCCGATCGAGCTGCCACCGGTGCCGGTGGCGGTTACGAGCACGAGGATCGTCGAACTCACGTCGCCTTCGCCGAGCGTGTAGGAGCTCGCGCTTGCGCCGGCGATGGCTTCGCATTCCTGGCCGGAGGCGCAGCGCTCCCACTGGTAGGTGTAGCTGGACGGCGCTGCGCCAGACCAGCCGCCGGTGGTGGCCGTGAGCGTCTGTCCCTCCAGCGCCGCGCCTTCGATGCGGGGTCGCTGCTGTACCGCCGGCGCGCCGGCCGCGGCCAGTGGCTGGGTCGTCGCGGAGACACGGGAGCTCGACTCATGTTCCAAGGTCGCCTTCACACGCACCCTCAAGGTTTCACCGACTTCGCTGGCGGCCACCGTGTAGGTCGCCGCCGTGGCACCCGTGATGCTCGTGCACTGCAGGCCCAGACGGTTGCAGCGCTGCCACTGGTAGGCGTAGCTGGGTTTGTCCAACCAGCTTCCGGGGCTTGCCGTCAGCGTTTGCCCTTCCTGCGGGGTGCCCGAGATCGTCGGTGCGACGCTGCTCGCGAGCGCGCCCGCTTCGCCGATCACCGGCGTGACGGCGGAGACGTCGGAGAGCGAGCCCGCAAGGCTGTGCATGCCCACGCGCACCCGCACGGTGGTGGAGACGTCGCCTTCGCCGAGATCGTATTCGCTGCCGGTGGCGCCTTCGATCGGTGCGCATTCCTCGCCCGCCGCGTTGCAGCTTTCCCACTGGTAGCTGAAGTGGCGTTCAGTGCCAGTCCACGCGCCGTGACCGGCGTGCAGGATCTCGTTGGCGTCGGGTACGCCCGAGACCGTCGGTGCTTCCAGCTCCTGGGGCGCTTCGGCCTGGACCTCGGCGCTTGGCGACGAGCTGGCCTGTGCGGAGCCTGCGTCGTTGGTGGCTGTCACGGTCACCCGCAAGGTGCTGCCAACGTCTCCGTCCCCGAGCGTGTATTCGGGGCCGGTGGCATCTTCGAGCGGTGCGCATTCACTGCCGCTCGCGTTGCAGCTCGTCCACTGGTAGGCATACGAAGACGGGGTCGTGCCGCTCCACGCGCCGGTGCTCGCGATGAGCGTCTTGCCGTCTTCGGCGGTCCCGGAGATGACCGGCGAGACCGTGTTCGAGAGGGGTGTGGCTGCCTCGATCACCACCGTCGGGACAGACGCGGCGCTCGTCGCCCCGCCCGGCCCAAAAGCCGTCACCACGACCTCGAGCGTCGCGCCGACGTCCTGGTTTGTAAGGCTGTAGGTCGCGCTGCTCGCGCCCGCGATTTCCGCACATTGAGCGCCTGTGGCGCTGCACCGCTGCCACTGATATTCGTAACGGACCGGTTCGCCGCTCCAGGCGCCTTCGCTGGCACCGAGCGTCAAGCCGGCTACCGTCGCTCCTGTGACGACCGGCAGGGATGTGTTCGCCGGTGCAGGGGGCGACGTCTTCCACTCCTCAACGCGGTTGTTTTCGGTGTCTGTGACGAAGATGTCACCGTCGGAGCTGATCGCGAGTCCGCTCGCACGTTCACCATCGGTTTCAAATTCGAACTGGCCCATGCCGGAGCCTTCCGAGCCAAACTCGGTTACGTACTGGCCGTGTTCGTTGAACTCCTTCACCCGGTCGGTAAACCGATCGGTGACCCAAACATCGCCATCGCCGTCCAGCGCCAGCCCGCCGGGGCTGGAGGAGCCGCCCTCGGTGGCCCCGCCCTCGCTTGGATGGAACTGCAACAGCAATTCACCGGCTTCGCTGAACTCGTCGATTGATGCGTTCCCGTTGTCCGCTACCCATATGTCCCCATTCGGGCTGACCGCCAGCCCCTTGGGCTGATGCAGCGGCGATTCGAGGCCGCCGCCAATGCTCGCAAGATGTTCGCCTTCGGGGCTGAACTCCTCGAGGCGACCATTGGAAGTGTCCGACACCCACACGTCGCCGTGGCCGTTCAACGCGATCCCGCCGAGATATTCGAGCTGCCCTTCGCCTGTGCCCAGCGTGCCGAGGCTCCTGATGTATTCGCCGTGTTCGCTGAACTCGTCGACGCGGTGATTGCCGGCGTCGGCCACCCACACGTCGCCGGCGGAGTCAAGCGCAAGCGCCGTCGGGTCCTGGAGTTGTCCTTCGCCGGATCCCGCCGTGCCGAGCTGCCGCAGGTATTCGCCGGTCGGGCTGAACTCCTCGATGCGGTTGTTGCCGGCGTCGGCCACCCACACATCGCCGTCGGCGTCCACGGCCACGTCTGCCGGGAACCGGAGCTGGCCGGCTCCCGCTCCTGCTTCACCGAACTGGGAGAGATAGTAGACGCCGCCCGCGGTCACGACCCCTGTCGCTGCGGACACGCTGCTGGCGCTCCCCTGAGAATTCGTCGCCGTCGCGAGCACCCGAACCGTGCCGCCAACGTCGGCTGGCTGCAGCAGGAGGCTCGAGCTGGTCGCGCCCGCGATCGGCATGCAGCCTTCCCCGAGGCTATCGCAGCTCTCCCACTGGTAGGCGACAGCGATTGGTCTCGTGCCTTCCCAGCGCCCGTCGCTCGCGCTGAGTGTCTGGCCCTCTTCCGCGGGACCGGCGATGACCGGGGGTTCCGTGCTCACCACCCCCTGCGGTTGCACCACGCCGGCGAACACAGAGGTGCTGGACGCGGAGCCAGCGGCGTTCGTCGCGGTCACGACCACCCGCAGAATGCTTCCGACTTCGCTTTCCCCAAGGCCGTATTCGGTCTCCGTCGCGCCGGCGATCTGCGTGCAGCCTTCTCCTCCGGCTTCGCAGCGTTCCCACTGATAGCGGTATTCGATCGGCGTTGTGCCCGTCCAGTGGCCGGGGCTGGCCCTCAGCGCCTGGCCTTCGACGGATTCACCGGCGATCGACGGCAGTTCGGTGTTCGCGGGGGGTGCGAGCACGACAGCTGTTTGCGCGCTTGTGCTGGATGCGTGGCCAGCCGAGTTGGTGGCGGTCACGCTCACGCGGACGGTGCCACCCACGTCGGCTTCGCCCAACACGTAGGTGGAGCTCGTCGCGGCGGGGATGTTCGCGCAGCTTGCTCCCGAGCTGTCGCAGCGTTCCCACTGGTAGGCAAAGCCAAACGGCGTTGTCCCGCTCCACGTGCCCGCGCTCGCGGTGAGCGGATGGCCGACGATGGCCTCGCCGGAGATCGTGGGAGGCTGCGTGTTCGCAGGCGGGGCAGCAAGCACTACCGCAGTGACTTCGGAGATACTCGAGGCCGAGCCCGCGACGTTTTCAGCGATCACGCGAACCCGCAGCCTCGACCCGACATCACTTTCCTGCGGTTGATAGCTCGCTTCGGTCGCTTCTCCTATCCATTTGCATTCCTGTTCGCTACAACGTTCCCACTGGTATGAGTAGAAGATCGGTTCGCTGCCCGTCCAGACGCCCTGGCTGGCCACCAACACTTCCCCGTCGGTGGTGCTGCCGGTGATCGTCGGTGGGATCACTGGCACGGGCGCTTCGGCGGGTTCTTCACCCGGCGCGGCTTCCACGACGCTGGTCGACACGCTCGTGGCGGTCGCTTCGCCGCCGGCGCTCTCCGCCGTGACGAGCACGCGCAACTGGCGGCCCACGTCTGCGTCCACGGGCGAGTAGGTAGGTCCGTTTGCGCCGGTGATGTACGCACAGACAGGCGTGCCCAGATATTCACCGAGCTCGCCGAACTGCTCCAGGCGGTCGTTTGCGGAGTCAGTGACCCAGATACCGCCGGTGGACGTCACCGCGAGACCCATCGGAAAGCTGAGGCGAAGCTGTCCCGCACCCGTGCCCGGCGTGCCAAAGAGACGCACGTATTCGCCATGTTCATTGAACTCATCGATGCGGTCGTTGCCGACGTCGCCTACGAACACGTCACCTTTGGCGGACACCGCGATGCCATATGGGTCTTCGAGCTGGCCCGCTTCTGCGCCCTTTGCGCCAAGCTGCTGCAGGTATTCACCTGTTTCGCTGAACTCCTCGACCCTGTCGTTGGACCAATCAGCCACCCACACGTCGCCTTTTGAGTCGATCGCGAGACCCTCTGGTTCACCGATCTGCCCCGGTTCCGATCCGCTCGAGCCCACGCTGCGCAGGTATTCACCTGTTTCGCTGAACTCCTCTAGGCGCGCGTTGCCGGTGTCTGACACCCATACGTCTCCGTGTGCGTCCACGGCGATCCCTTCTGGGACGGCGAACTGGCCGGCGCCCGAGCCGTACGAGCCAACCTGCCTCAGATATTCCCCGGCGGGCGTGAACTCCTCGATGCGGTCGTTGCCGGTATCGGCCACCCACACCTCGCCATTCGGGGCGACCGCGATGGCGTCCGGCGCGAGCAGTTGTCCGTCACCCGAGCCCTCGGACCCGAACTGGCTCAGGTATTCGCCTTGCGGCCCCAGCTCTTGGATGCGCGCGTTTTCCTGATCCACTACCCACAGATCTCCGTTTGCGCCGACCGCGACGTCGCCTGGGTGGCGGAATTGGCCGGGACCGGAGCCGTCCGATCCGATCGCGCCGGTGGTGCAACGCAGCCACTGGTAGAGGAAGGAGATGGGTTCGCTGCCCTGCCAACTTCCCGCGCTGGCGGTCAGGGTCTGGCCTACCTGCGCAGTACCGGAGATGTTCGGGGGTTCCGTGTTCGACGGCGCGGCTGCGCTCACGGGGGAGGTCACCTTGGAGCTGGCTGTCCGGGTACCCGCCGCGTTTTCGGCCGTCACGGTCACCAGGAGCGTCTTGCCGACGTCGGCCGCGGCCACTTGATAGCTGGCGCTGGTCGCGTCGGGGGCTTTGTGGCAGCCGTTACCTTCTTCGTTGCATTCTTCCCATTGGTAGGTGTAGGTCAGCGGTGGCGTTCCTTCCCAGCTGCCCGTGCTCGCGCTCAGCGTCTGGCCGTCTCGGGCTTCGCCGGTGATCACCGGCGGCTGGGTGTTTACCGGTGGCTGAGCCTGCACGACCGGCGTGGGCTGCGACGGCTGCGAGGTCGGGCCACCGTTGTTTTCGGCGGTGACGACGACGCGTAGCCTTTTGCCGACGTCACCATGAGCCAGGGTATAGCGTTCGCTCGTGGCAGAGCGGATCGCGCTGCAGCCTTCACCTTCGTCGTTGCATTCTTCCCATTGGTAGGTGTAGCTCAGTGGGGGTGCTCCTTCCCAGCTACCGGTGCTCGCGCTCAGCGTCTGGCCGTCGATGGCTTCGCCGGAGACCACGGGCGGCTGCGTGTTCCGAGGCGGGAGGGGGATCACTTCAGGGGTTTCCGGCGATGTCGCAGCAACGCTTTCGACGGAGTTCTTGGCGGTGACTTCCACCTCGATCGTGTAGCCGACGTCGCTGGAGGTGAGCGTGTAGGTAGTGGCCGTGGCGCCGCTGGCCCCGTCGATCGCGTGGCAGCTACCTCCTTTGCAGCGCCGCCATGCGTAGTCGGTGTATTCGATGTGTTCGCTACCCGCCCACACTCCCGGGCTCGCTTCGAGCGTCTGCCCTTCGCGGGCTTCGCCTGTGATCTTCGGCGGTTCGACGTTCACCGGCGGACCGGCAACGACCTTTGCCGTCGCTTCGCTCGTCGCGCTCGTCGGGGCGAACCCGGTGCTCGTCGCGGTGAGCTTCGCCCGCAGCGTGTCGCCGAGCTCTTTGCCAGTGACGCGATAGCTCGATGCTTCGTCTGCGCCTTCCGCCCCTGCGCAGTCTTTTTTCAAGCAGCTTTCCCACAGGTAGTCATAGCTGGCAGGCGGGAACGCCCGCCAGCTACCTTCGCTGACCGTCAGCAGCTGTCCGACCTTCGCTTCACCGGAGATCACCGGCAGCGCAGTGTCCACCGGCTTGCCTTCGACCGTCGCGGTCGGTGGCGAGGCCGCCGTGACGCCTTCTTTCTTCACGCTGTTGCTCGCCGTGACCACGACCTGCAACGTCGAGTCCACATCCGCGGACGCCGGGCTATACGTTTCGCCGGTCGCTTTTGGGATGTTGATGCAGCTCGTCCCCTGGCAACGCTGCCACTGGTAGGCGTAGGTGAACGGTTCGAGACCCGCCCAGCTACCGTAGCTGGCGTCCAAGCTCCCGGCTTCCTTGGCTTCGCCGGAGATCGACGGTGCTTCGACGTTGACCGGGGACTCGGCCACGACATAGTGCTCTCTCACCTGTTCCCCCGTGAGCGCCCGCGTGTAGAACGCCACGTTGCTCATACTTCCCTGAAACGACGCGGCCCCTGAGAGCGACTTGCCCAGATACACGTCCGGGACACTGCTACCCAGCGAAGCCGGAGAGAGCGAGGCTGTTTCGCTGCCATCGGGTTCGCCGTTCAGATACAGCGTCAGCGCGCCCGCGCTCGTCTCGCTCACCGCCACGTACTCCCACGCCCCGGCCGGGAGCTCCTTTTTCGCCTGCACGGTCGCGGTACCCGCGCTCGTGTGGAGTTCGAACAGCATCCGGTGTTTCGACGCCGACGAGGCCGGCGTCAGATACATGTAGTCGCCAGAGCCCGAGCCGAAGTCAAAGATCGGCTGCCCGTAGGAGCTCCCGCCCGCCCAGTCCACCCAGCCCTCGACCGTGAACGCGGTCGCGTCCAGCAACGGATCGCTCGCCAGCGTCGCGAACGCTTCGCCGCCGAACGCACCCGAGCCGCTGCCCATGAACGGCCCCGCACCTCCGAGCACGATCCCGCTGTTGACCGCCGTATACGCGTGCGAGCCGACCGCGTCTTCGAGCGTGCCCGAACCAGCCGGGTCACTGAAGCGAAACCACGCCACCGGCCCCGCCGCCGAAACCACACCTTCATAAGATTCACCAGGCTGGGCGCCACCCGCAAGCCCCACCCACCCCAACACACCGGCCACCAGCATCGCCAACGCGAGCGCCGCGCACGCAAGCCTCCCGGTACGCCCCGACACGACAGCCAACATAGCCCGACCCTCAGACCAAAGTCAACAATCGAAACAACGAAATAACCCGCAACCTGCGACAAATCAGGACGAGTGTGTCCATGGACCGACGGGAGCGCAGCGGCACGAGCATCAGGCTGCTCACCGGACGCGCGTAACCGTTCGTGTCACCCCATCCTCGATCTCCAGCAGCACCGCGCCGAGCACGATCTCGCCGTCCTCGGCCGGGCGCACCGGCGCGAGCTCGCTCGCGGGCAGGCCGCGGGCGTGCCGCACGAACGCCTGCGGGTCCATGCCCTGCAGGCTCTCGCGCACCCCCGTCATGCCGACCTCCGTCACCAGGGCCGTGCCGCGCGGCAGCACGCGCAGCGCGATCGTCGGCTCGTGCGTGTGCGTTCCCAGCACGGCCGCCACCTCGCCGTCGAGCGCGTACGCGAGCGCCTGCTTGGTCGCCACCGACAGCGCGTGCATCTCGACGATCGTGCTCGGGCCGGCGGGCAGCGCCGCCCACGCGGCGTAAGGCGCGAGCGTCATGTGCGCGAACGGCGGCGCGTCGGCGAGCGCCAGGCGGTCGGCGAGCACCACCACGCGAACCTCCTCGCCGTTGCCGTTTCCGTCGAGCGCCAGCGTGAGCGCACCGCGCCCTGGCACATCCTCGCCGACGTTCAGCGGGCGCAGCACGCGCGGGTGATCGAGGACGGCCTGCATCTCGGACCCTTCGAAGGCGTGGTTGCCGCCGGTCACCACATCGGCGCCGGCCGCCAGCAGCGTCTCGACGCCGGCGACGCTCATGCTCGCGCCGTCGGCCGCGCAGTTCTCGGCGTCTACCACCACCAGGTCGGCGCGGTGCTCGCCGCGCAGCGCCGGCAGGCGTTCGGCCAGCCACGCGACCGCGCGGGGTCCCACCACGTCGCCGACGAACAGAGCGCGCATCAGCGCGCAGTTTGCCATCGCGCCCCGTGCGTCCACGCCTCGGCGAACGTGATCGGCGCGGCAGACGGGGCGATCGCTGACCGCGCCGGGTTCGCTTAGCAGGCGAAGTATCCTAAGTACGTGTTCTTCAACTCACTGGCGGCCTTAAGTAGCGCTTCCTGCCTGCCCACCCGCAAATGATCGCTCTAAACACGCAGAACTTGCCCGAGATCTTTCGCCCTGGCGACGCTCGTTGGGCGAGCCGCGCCGCCAAACGCGGCGAGATCCGCAGGCTGGCACGCGGCCTGTACACGCGCAATCTCGACGAGCGACCAGAGCAGCTGATCCGACGGCGCTGGTATGACGTAGCGGCACTGTACTTCCCGCGGGCGGTGATCGTCGATCGGAGTGCAGTGCTCGCCGGCCCGGCCGAGGATGGCTCGCTGTTTCTGGACATAGGCACGCGCGTGGCCAACCCGAGATCGGTCGAGCTTCCCGGACTCGTCCTGCGTCCCCGCAACGGGCCTGGACCGGTCGAGCAGGACATGCCATTCGTCGAGCTGTTCATGGCCGGGCAAGCACGAATCGTGCTCGACAACCTGCGTCCGTCGCGTGCGCGCTCCGGCGTGTCGCGCACGCTGCGCCGCGACGAGCTCGAGGTCTATCTCGATCGCATGGCGAGCGCGCGTGGCTCGCAAGCCCTCAACGAGTTGCGCGATGCGGCGCAAGCAGTTGCCCCGCAGCTCGGTGCCGCAAAGCAGCTCCACGAGCTCGACATTCTTATCGGCGCCATGCTTGGAACCCGCGACAGCGAGCTCCGCGCACCTTCGACTCGAGCCCGACAGGCCGGGCTGCCATATGACGCCGGTCGCATGCAGCTGTTTGAGGTCCTACGTGGCGAACTGGCCCGGCAACACTTTGCCGAGCGTCCGGCGCCAACTGACCCCCAGCGTCTGTTCGCCTTCTTCGAGTCGTACTTCTCGAACTGGATCGAGGGCACCGAGTTCGGCCTCGAAGAGGCCGAGGGGATCGTGTTCGAGGGACGTGTCCCGCCTCAGCGACCCGCCGACGCGCATGACATACAGGGAACCTTCGCACTGATCACCGACCGGGCCATGGGTGCCACACCGCCAAGAACCAGCGAGGCGCTCGAGAGCTACCTCCGAGAGGCCCACCGCAGGATCATGGCTGGGCGAGCGGAGATCCGCCCCGGCGAGTACAAGCAGACAGTCAATCGAGCGGGCATGACCGTGTTCGTCCAGCCAGAGCTCGTCAGCGGAACGCTGCGTGAGAGCTTTACGCTCTATCAGACGCTCGCAGACGGCCTTCCCAAGGCGATCTTCGCGATGTTCCTCGTGGCCGAGGTTCATCCTTTCGCCGACGGCAACGGCCGTGTCGCACGCGCGTTGATGAACGCCGAGCTCAGCGCCGCCGGTCTTTGTCGAGTGATCGTGCCGATGTCCTACCGCGACGAGTACATGAGCGCCCTGCGGGCTCTCAGCCACAATGCCAATGCCACGGCCCTTTGGCGGATGATCGATCGTGCTCAACGCTGGGCCTCGCTCGTGAACTGGAGCGAGCGCGCGCGGGTGCTGGAGCTGATGGAGCAGACGAATGCGCTCGTGCCGCCCGATGATGCGCGCGAACTGAACCTGCACCTGCTCGATCCCTCGTAGCGAACGCGCAGGTCGCTCCAGGGTGGACCGGGCTGCGAGCGCCTGACGGCGTCGCGCGCTCGCGCTACTGTGGTCGAACAGTGCCCGACGACCGCGAGTCTCCAGACGACCCCGACCAAAGCCCGCCGGAGCAGGGCCCGAACATCATGATGCCGCCGGAGGAGTTCGCCGGCAAGTGGGCCAACGCGGCGGCCATCGCGCGCACTCCGCACGAGTTCACGCTCGACTTCATGCGCATTGGGCCGCAGGGGCAGCAGGGGATGGTCGTCTCGCGGGTGTCCTTCTCGCCGCTTTTGGCCAGCCAGCTGCTCGACCTGCTCGGCGAACAGTGGCAGGCGTACACTGAGGAGTCGGGAATACCACCCGAAGATGAGCGCGATGCGTGAAGACGAGCCGTTCAAAGGCAGGGAGGACATGGAGCCCACGCGGGCGCCGCTGAAGGCGCCGAACGTGATCAGCACGCTCGACACGCCGCCCAGCCCGGACGCGGTCAAGGCGCAGGACGCCGTCATCCGCAAGCACCTGCAGGGTCGCCGCTCCCAGCAGGACCCGCCGGCGCAGGGCTGACAGGCGGCAGCGCCTCAGCCGCGCAGGCGAGGCGCCTCAGCTGCGCGGGCCAGAGCGCCTCAGCCGCGCACGAACGGCAGCTCGAGCACCTCCGCGCTCGCGCCGGCCTCCGCGACCGTGAGCACGCTGCCCGGCTGCGCCTCGCGGCGAACGAGCGCGAGCGCGATCGGGCCGAGCGCGGGAGACAGCGCGACGCTGGCGATGTGGCCCACGCTGCGCTCGCCCAGCAGGAGCTCGTCGCCGCTGCTCGCCGGGGCGGATAGGCGCAGCCCGCGCAGGTGCCGGTTGGGCTTGCCCTTGTAGTACAGCCGCGCGACCGTCTCCTGGCCGACGTAGCAGCCCTTGGTGAAGCTCACCGCGCGCTCGTTGAGGTTGGCCTCCTGGGGGATCACGCTGTCGTCGAGCTCGATGCCGTAGCGCGGCCGGCCGCGCTCGATGCGCACGCACTCGGCCGCCTGCTCGGAGATCGGCACAGCGCCGTGTGCGCGCAGGGCTGCGTGCAGCGCGTCCGTGGCGGCCGCGTCGCACAGGAGATCGATGCCCTCCTCCGTGCGCACCGCAAGGGCGTCGATGCCGTCGATCTGCACCGGTGTGTTCGCATGCTCGACCGCCGCGAGCTTCGCCCGCGGCGCCTGCGCAGCGGCGGGGCTCGCGTGTGTGCCCGCGTCGAGGACCGCGTCGGCTTGTGCTCCCAGCAGCGACAGCATCCCGCGCTCGAGCGTGCGCTTGTGCAGCTCCACCTGGAAGCCGACCTTGAAGCGGCGGATCATGTCGAACAGCGCCTGCAGGCACACGCGCTCGGTGTCCAGCAGCAGCTCCGCCGGCGCCTCGCTCCCGTCCTCGCCCACCGCGAGAATGCGCAGGTCGCCGAGCATCTTGCCCTTGTGCGTGAGGAACGCCGCGTACCGGCCTTCGCCTGTCCGCAGCGTCGAGAGCTCGTTGGTGACCTGGCCGTTGAGGAACTCGCGGGCGTCCGGCCCGGTGAGCGCGAGCTTGCCGCGCGCGGAGCGATCGAGCAGCCCGCACCCCTCGGTGACGGTCCGGTAGTCGCTGTCGATCACCGTTGTGGGTGCGCTTGCCATCGCCTTCGAGAATAGCCGCGGTAGGCTTCTCGCCAATGGGCCTCGCGGAGGACTTCCAGGAGATCGTCGACTCGCTGCCCGAGGACTGGACGGACCTCGAGCTCGACATGCGCATCGCCGACGAGTCGCGCTACGTGGAGGCGGCGCTGTATCTGACGACGTGCAACGCGCGCCCGTACTCCAAACACGCATGGCACTGGCGGCTGCTGGTGGCGCACAGCTTCGGCCACGCCGCCGCTGCCCCCACGGTCCACGGCGCGCTGCACCTGATCGACGAGGCGAGCATCGAGGGCGAGCTCGTGGTGCGCGAGACGCGCAGCGGGCGCGCGGAGGTCACGCAGGACTGGGGCCGGCCGCTGTCCGCGCGCGAAGAGTTCCGTCGCCTGCGCGCGCAGTAGCAATGGCGCGCGTGCTCGCGCTCACCCGCGATCTGCTGTTCGGCTCGCGCGTCCAGGGCGCGCTGAGCGGCGCGGGCTACGAGGTCGAGCTCATCGCCGACGAGCCGCGCCTGCGCGAACGCCTGCAAGCGGCCAGCGGTCAGGACGACCAGCCGGATGCGGCGCCGGAGGTGCTGGTGGTGGACCTGACCGACCCCGAGCTCGACGGCGTGGCGATCGTACGGACGCTGGCCGGCGAGGGCGAGCTGGACTCGACGCGCACGCTCGCGTTCTACTCCCACGTTGACGCGGCCATCAGGGAGCACGCCGAGCAAGCGGGGTTCGACCAGGTGGTGCCACGCTCGCGCATGGCGCGTGAAGCTCCCGAGCTGGTCGCACGGCTGCTCGACGCGTCCTAGCGGCTCGCGCGGCTACGCGGGCGCGATCTGGCGCTGCGCGCGCCGCGCCAGCGGGTGCGTGGGTGAGACCCCGGGGCCGGGCAGCGCGCGCACGTCGCGTACCGACAGCCTCTCCCCGCAGCGCTCGCAGATGCGGTGCTCATCGACGCTGCCGCCGCAGTCGCGGTGCTCGAGCAGCACAGGAGGCCCGTCGGGCGCGGCGTAGCGGTTGCCCCACTGCATCAGCGAGACGATCGTCGGCCACAGGTCGAGGCCCTTGTCGGTGAGGCGGTATTCGTAGCGCGGCGGGCGCTCCTGGTAGAGCCGCTTCTCCAGCACGCCCTGGTCGAGCAGCCGCGTGAGGCGCGTGTTGAGGACGTTGCGCGCGATGCCCAGGTCGGACTGGATCTCGTCGAAGCGGCGCAGGCCGAGGAACACGTCACGCACGATCAGCAGCGACCAGCGCTCGCCGATCACCTCCAGGGCGCCGGCGATGCTGCACGACTGGTTCTCGTAGCTGTTCCCAAGCATCTCGTCTACAGCATAGCGCCTGTAGGTTGCATCATGCTACTAAACTGTGCTAGGGTGCGTTTCATGATGAAACGGAAATGGTCGGTCGCAGCGGTCGTGTGTGTCGGGGTGTTCATGTCGAGCCTCGATCTGTTCATCGTAAACATCGCCTTCCCGGCGATCTCCAAGCACTTCGGCGGCGTGTCGCTGGGGTCGCTGTCGTGGATCCTCAGCGGCTACGCGATCGTGTTCGCCGCGCTGCTAGTGCCGTCCGGGCGCTGGGCGGACGCGTTCGGGCGCAAGCGCGCGTTCCTGCTCGGCCTGGCGATCTTCGTCGCCGCGAGCGCCGCCTGCGCGCTGGCGCCGTCGGTTGCGTTCCTGGTCGGCGCACGCGTCGTGCAGGCGATCGGCGGGGCGCTGATGCTGCCGACGTCGCTCGGGCTGATGCTGCCGGAGTTCGAGCCGTCCAAGCGCCACGTGGCGGTCGGCATGTGGGCCGCCACCGGCGGCATCGCCGCCGCCTGCGGGCCGCCGCTGGGAGGCCTGTTGGTGCAGGCCGACTGGCGGTGGGTGTTCCTGGTCAACGTGCCGGTCGGGCTGGCGGGGCTGGCCTTCGGGCTGCGCGTGCTGCGCGAGCGCCGCGAGCAACAAGCCCTGCGACCGGACGTGCTCGGCGCCGGCGCGATCATCGCGGCCGTCGGATCGCTGGTGGTGGCGATCGTCAAGGGCCAGGAATGGGGCTGGAGCTCGGCGCCGGTGCTCGCGCTGCTCGCGCTCGCCGCACTCGTGCTGCCGGCGATCTGGCGGCGCTCGGAACGCCACGCGGCGCCGATCGTCGAGCCGGCGATGCTGCGCGTACGCACGTTCGGCCTGGCTGTGGCAGCGTCGCTGCTGTTCTTCGCCGGCTTCGGCGCGATGCTGCTGGCCGGCGTGCTGTTCCTCACTGGCGTCTGGCACGAGAGCGTGCTGACGGCCGGCGTGATGCTGTTCCCCGGCCCCGCGATGGCGACCGCCTTCAGCATCCCCTCCGCGCGCCTGGGGGCGCGCGTCGGCTACCGCGTGCCGGGCGTGATCGGCGCGCTGCTCGTGGCCGTCGGCTCGCTGTGGTTCATCGTGCGCACCGGCAACCGGCCGGCGTTCTTCTCCGAGTACCTGCCCGGCTCGATGGTGGGTGGTGCGGGCGTCGGCCTCATGATCCCCACGCTGACCGGCGCCGGCGCATCGTCGCTGGCGCCCGAGCGCTTCGCCACGGGAGCGGCGGTGTTGACGATGGGACGGCAGATCGGCGTCGCGCTGGGCGTGGCGGTGCTCGTGGCGGTGCTGGGCGCCGGCGCCGGCAGCGCCGCGGACTTCCACACCGGTTGGCTGATCACCGTCGCGGGCGCCCTCGCGGCCGGCCTGGCGCTGGTTGCGATCGGGCCGCCGGTCACGCTGGCGGTCGCGGGCGTGGAAGGCGAGCCCGCGATCGACGTGTCCTCTGTATCGGGAGAGCCGCTGGTAGTAAAGGAGGCCGCGTGAACACGGCCGCCGCGAGTCCCTCCGCGCCGGAGGTCGCGAGCGCCGACGGCGCACGCACCCGCATCGTCAGCTGGGAGGACCCGCTGGCGAGCGTGACGGCCGGACAGGGTCTGTCGGGCCTCGAGCTGATGCGCGCGATCGTCGCCGGGACGTTGCCGCCACCACCGATCGCCCGGCTGCTCGACTTCGCGGTGATCGAGGTCGATCACGGCCGGGCGGTGTTCGCGATGCAGCCGGCGGAGTGGATGTACAACCCGATCGGCTCCGTGCACGGTGGCGTCGCGGCGACGCTGCTGGACTCGTGCATGGGCTGCGCGGTGCACACCACGCTGGAGGCCGGCATCGGCTACACGACCGCCGACCTGCAGGTGCGCTATGTGCGCGCGATGAGCCACACGACCGGGCGCGTGCTCGCGGAGGGCCGAGTGGTGCACGCGGGCAAGCGCACGGCGACGGCCGAAGGACGGCTGTTCGTCGAGTCAGACGAGCGCCTGATCGCGCACGGCAGCACCGGCTGCGTGATCCTGCGTTGAGCGCCGCGTCGCTCAGGGCCTGTTCCGCGAACGGGGACCAACGCGGGACGCGAGCGTCGCGCCGCCGCCGATGTCGGCTAGCTCCTCGACGCTCGCGTCCAGCGGCACGAGCGCGGCGTTGGGCACGCGTTTGATGTGCTCGAGCAGCTCGCCCGCGCGCACGGCGAGCGCGGCACGGATGACCATCCCGTGGCAGACCACCAGGGCGGGCAGCTCGCCGGCTTCCACCTCGTCGAGCGCAGCGGCCACGCGCACCTCCTGTTCGGCGAACGACTCGCCGCCGGGGAACGAGAAGTCGGCCTGCGCGCCGGCGAACGCGGCGAACGCGTCGGGCGCCTCGGCGATCACCTCCGCGAACGTGCGGTCGGTCCAGTCGCCGGAGTCGGTCTCCATCAGCCGCGCGTCCTCTTTCGGCTGCAGGCCGATCCGCGCGGCGACGGCGTCGGCGGTTTCCCGCGCGCGCAGCAGCGGGCTGCACCACAGCGCGCGAAAGCCGTATGCGGCGGCGCGCTCGGCCAGCTCGGCCGCCTGTGCGCGGCCGACGTCGTTCAGCGGGATCGCCTGCTGGCCCTGGAAGCGCCCCTCGGCGTTGTAGGCGGTCTGGCCGTGGCGGGCGAGGTACACGAGCGCCGGCATCAGCCGCTCATGGCAGGTCGAAGCGGTCGAGGTTCATGACCTTCGCCCACGCGGCGGCGAAGTCGTGCACGAACCGCTCGCGCGCGTCGTCGCTCGCGTACACCTCGGCAAGCGCCCGCAGCTGCGAGTTCGAGCCGAACACGAGGTCCGCCGAGGTGGCGCTCCAGCGCAGCTCGCCGGTGCGGCGGTCGCGTCCCTCATACACGTTCTCCGCGGAGCCCGACGCCTGCCACTCGGTGCCCATGTCGAGCAGGTGCACGAAGAAGTCGTTGCTCAGCGTCCCAGGCCGGTCGGTGAAGACGCCATGCGAGGACTGCCCGAAGTTCGCGTCCAGGGCACGCATGCCACCGATCAGCACCGTCATCTCCGGCGCGGTCAGCGTCAGCATGTAGGCGCGCTCCAGCAGCCCGTGCTCCAGCGGAAACGGCTCGCCCGGCCGGATGTAGTTGCGAAAGGCGTCCACGCGCGGCTCGAGCACCGCGAACGACTCCACGTCGGTCTGCTCCTGCGAGGCGTCGGTGCGCCCCGGCGCGAACGGGACGGTGACGTCGTGGCCGGCGTCCCTCGCCGCCTGCTCCACCGCCGCGCACCCGCCGAGGACGATCACGTCGGCCAGCGAGACCCGCTTGCCGCCTGACTGCGAGCCGTTGAAGCCCTGCTGGATGCGCTCCAGCGTCTGCAGCGCGCGCGCGAGCTCTGCGGGTTCGTTCGCCTCCCAGTCCTTCTGCGGCGCGAGGCGCAGCCGTGCCCCGTTCGCGCCGCCGCGCATGTCGGTGCCGCGGAACGAGCCGGCCGCCGACCACGCGGTCGCCACCAGACGCGCGACCGACAGCCCCGACGCGAGGATCTGCTGCTTCAGCGCCGCAACGTCATCGTGACCGATCAGCTCGTGGTCGACCGCGGGGACGGGGTCCTGCCACAGCTGCGCCTGCGGCACCCACGGCCCGAGGTAGCGCGACACCGGCCCCATGTCGCGGTGCAGCAGCTTGTACCACGCCTTCGCGAACGCCTCTTCGAGCTGGTCCGGGTGCTCGTGGAAGCGCCTCGCGATCGGCTCGTAGAGCGGATCGATCCGCAAAGCGAGGTCCGTCGTGAGCATCATCGGCGCGTGGCGCCGCGACGGGTCGTGGGCGTCGGGCACCGTGCCCTGGGCCGCGGGGTCCTTCGGCGTCCACTGCTTCGCCCCGGCCGGGCTCTCGGTCAGCTCCCACTCGTAGGCGAACAGGTTCTCGAGGAAGCCGTTGTCCCACTTCGTGGGCTCGTTCGTCCACGCGCCCTCCGGGCCGCCCGTGAGCATGCCCATCCCGTTGCCGTTGCGGCTCAAGCTGCCCTTCCAGCCGAGCCCCTGCTCCTCCAACGGCGCGGCCTCGGGCTCCGGGCCGATCGCGGCGGGGTCGACGGCGCCGTGGCTCTTGCCGAACGTGTGCCCGCCGACGATCAGCGCGACGGTCTCCTCGTCGTTCATCGCCATGCGCGCGAACGTCTCGCGGATGTCCGTGGCCGCGGCCAGCGGGTCGGGGTTGCCGTTCGGCCCCTCGGGGTTGACGTAGATCAGCCCCATCTGCACCGCGCCGAGGGGCTTCGCGAGCTCGCGCTCGCCGCTGTAGCGCTCGTCGCCCAGCCACGTGTCCTCGGGGCCCCAGAAGATCTCGTCGGGCTCCCAGATGTCCGCGCGCCCGAAGCCGAAGCCGAACGTGCGAAAGCCCATCGACTCCATCGCCACGTTGCCGGTGAACACCAGCAGGTCGGCCCACGAGAGCTTGCGCCCGTACTTGCGCTTGATCGGCCACAACAGCCGCCGCGCCTTGTCGAGGCTCGCGTTGTCGGGCCAGCTGTTGAGCGGCGCGAAGCGCTGCGCGCCCTCGCCGCCGCCGCCGCGCCCGTCGGCGATGCGGTAGGTGCCGGCGGCGTGCCAGCTCATGCGGATGAACAGCCCGCCGTAGTGGCCGTAGTCGGCCGGCCACCAGTCCTGCGAGTCGGTCATCAGCGCGATCAGGTCGCGCCGCAGTTCCTGCACGTCGAGCGTCGCGAACTCCTGGGCGTAGTCGAAGTCAGGCCCCATCGGGTCCGACAGGGGGGAGTGCCGGTGCAGCACGCTCAGGTCCAGCTGGTCCGGCCACCAGTCTTGGTTGGTCCGCGGGCGGTGAGCCGCGGGAGTGGGGCTCGCGATCGCCGGGTTCTCGCTCTCGCTGACGCTCTCGCTCATGTCGCTCCTGTCTCCTTCTGGTCTGAGGTGATTCCGGTCGTGTGGGCCGCGAGGATCAACTTATCGATCGACCCGCGCCTACACCGCCTCGCGCACACCCACCCGTGCGTGCAGCCGGCGTAGCGGGGCAGGCGCCCACCAGTTCCAGTCTCCCATCAGCGCCATCAGCGAGGGCACGAGCAGCGCGCGGATCACGCTCGCGTCGATCGCCACCGTCAGCGCGGCGCCGACGCCGAGCTGTTTGGTGAAGAACAGCTCGGAGGTGGCCAGCGCGCCGATCGCCACGCAGAACAGCAGCGCGGCGGCGGTGACGATGCGCCCGGTGCGCTCCACGCCGAGCGCGATCGCCTCGCGGTTGGGAACGCCCTGGTCGTGCGCCTCCTTGATGCGGGCGAGCACGAACACCTCGTAGTCGGTGGCGAGCGCGAAGGCGACCACCATCATCAGCACCAGCGTCGACTCTTCCAGCCCGCCGATCGGGGTGAAGCCGAGCAGGCTCGAGAGATGGCCGTCCTGGAAGATCAGCACGACCAGCCCCGTGCCCACGCCGACGCTGAGCACGTTCATCACGAGCGCCTTGATCGGGATCGTCACCGAGCCGGTCATCGCGAACAGGAAGACGGCGGTGAGCGCCAGCAGGATCGCCAGCGCGAGCGGGATGTGCGCGGCGATCGAGCTGCGCTGGTCCACGAAGAAGGCGGTGGCGCCGCCGACGAGCGCGCCGTAGGGGCGGGTGAGCGCGCGTAGCCGGGAGAGCAGCCGCTGCTGGGCGCCGGAGAAGGGCGAGCCGTGCGGCAGCACCGTGATCTCGAAGCTGCCGTGGCCGAGCGCGACGGGCGCGGACACGCTCGCCGCGAGCGCGGCGACGGGGAGGGGGTGGCGCACGACGCGGTGCGCCAGGCGCCACCAGCCCCCTTCGCTGGTGGCGGTCGCCGAGCGCGCGGCCCGGCGCTGCAGCCACGCCGGCGAGAGCGCGTCGATGCGCGGGCCCAGCACGACCAGCAGCGAGGGCAGCACCAGCAGCGCGACCGCCCCGGCGCACAGCGTCACGAGCGCGCCGCCGATGCCCATCGAGGACAGGAAGCGCAGCGGGAACACGAGCAGGCTGGTCATCGCCGCCGCCACCGTCAGGCAGCTGTAGAGCACGGTGCGCCCCACCGTCTGCAGCGTGCGCTCGATCGCCTCGGCGGCGTCGCGGCCCTGCGCGCGCTCCTCGCGGTAGCGGTAGAGCACGAACAGGGAGTAGTCGATGCCGAGCCCCAGGCCCATGCCGCTGACGAGGTTCAGCGCGAACACGGAGACCGGCGTGAAGTGGTCGATCACGCGCAGCCCCAGGAACGTGAGCAGGATCGCGAGGCTCCCCACGAGCGGCGGCAGCAGCGCGGCGAGCAGACCGCGGAAGAACCAGAACGACAGCGCCAGCAGGAGCGGCAGCGCGATCAGCTCCGCCCGCGCCAGCTCGCTGGTGGTGAGTTCGTTCAGTTCTTCGTTGACCAGCGCGAGGCCGCCGAAGCGCACGCTCACGCCGGCGAGCCCGGCGGCGGCCGGCGCGCGCGCGAGCGTGCGGCGCACGCGCGAGGCCGCGGCGACGGCCTCGTCAGCGGTCGCGAAGGCGGCGAGCACGACAGTTTCGCGCCGGTCGCGCGAGAGCAGCGCGCCGGCGGCGCGCGAGTCGCTTCCCGGCCCCCCGTAGTCGAGCATCCGCTGGAAGCCGTGCTGGGCGGCGATCAGCCGCGCGAGCGCCAGCACCGAGCGCCGAGCGCCGGGGCTCGTGACCTGACCCGCGCGGCTGCGCACGAGCGCCGCCAGGTTGTAGTAGGGGCTCTGCCCGGTGGCCGCCGCGATGGCGGCGTTCGTGCGTTCGTACTGCGAGCCTGGGTCCGCGAAGTCTGTGCTGCTGGAGCCGAGCATCCCCGTCACGGGCACGCCGAGCGCGGCGGCGAGCACGAACACGGCGCCGGCGGCGAGGAGCACGCGCCGGGGGTGAGTGCTGGCGAGCCGCGCCAGGCGCGCGATCACGGCCTGGCCTCGGTCGCGCTCAGGCGTCCGCGGCGACCGCGCCGGCGTCCACAGCGAGGGCGCCTTGGCGCAGCACCCGCGTCTCGAAGGCGTCGGCGGCGGCGCGCGGGCCTCCCGCGGCGGCGAACGCCGCCGCGATCCGCTGCGCTCCCTCGGTGCGCTCCATGGCCTCGCGGACCTTGGCCCTGAGGCGGTCGGGGCGCAGGCGCCTGGCCGCCAGCCTGGTGCCCGCCCGCGCGACCTCCACGCGGCGAGCGACCTCCAGCTGGTCGCGCCCGAACGGCACCGCGCACACCGGCACCCCGCGGGCGAGCGCCTTCTGGGTGGAGCCCATGCCGCCGTGCGTGATCGCGCATACGGCGCGCTCCAGCACGGGCTCGTGGGGGAAGAAGCGCTCCACGTGCGCGTTGGCCGGCACGTGCAGGCGGGCGGGGTCGCCGGTCGGCAGTGTGGCCACCACGCACACGGGCTCCGCGGCCAGCGCCTCCAGCGCGACCGCCACCAGCCGCCCGTCGTCCTGGAACTCGGTGGAGGTGTTCACGAGCACCAGCGGCCGCTTCATGCGCGCCAGCCACTGCGGCGGCTCGGCTGGAGGGTCCCAGGCGCACGGGCCGATCATGACGACATTCGCCGGCCAATTGCGCCGCGGGTACTCGAACGGTTCGGCGCTCATGTACAGCAGCAGCGGCGCTCCGCCAAGCCACGCCTGCACGGAGTCGAGCTTGCCGAGCCCCACCTGCCGGCGCAGGCGGTTCAGCGGCGGGCGCAGCTGGCGCTCCATCCCGGCGAACAGCACCGCTCGCGCCAGGCGGTCGCGCGTGCGACCGAGCGGGCCGCGGGCCGGCGGGAACCCGGGGCCGTAGGGCGGGACCTCGCCCGAGCGCAGCGGCAGCGGATAGGGGCAGAAGGTCGCCCACGGGCCGCCCCACGCCTCCGCGGCCATCAGCGCGCCCCAGCAGTTGTAGTCCACCAGCGCCGCGTCGGGCCGGATCTCGGCGAGCGCCCGCGCGAGCTCCGGGCCGTCGTGCTCGCCGCGCGCGCAGAACACCTGCGCGTTCATCAGCAGCGACTGCTGCGCGATGTGCGCGCGCCAGTCGGTGTGCTCGATCGCTTCGATCTCGGGGCCGACGGGGCTGGCGTCGAAGCCGCGTTCGCGCATCATCGGCACCTGGGAGGCGAGCGTGCGCAGCACGATCCGGTGCCCACGGCGGGCGAGCTCGTCGAGGACCGGCGTGAGCGCGAACAGGTGGCTGCGCGCGGGGGAGGTATAGGCGAGGATGACGGCCATCCGCAGATTTTGATCTTATTCTATATAAAGTTAATATGTCAAGCGAGGGCAGACGACGGCCGTACCAGATGACCGCACGCGCGCAGGCTGCCGCGGCGACGGGTGAGCGTGTGCTGGCGGCCGCGTGGCGGCACTTCGGCTCGCGTCCCTACGAGGACGTGCTGCTGCGGGAGATCGCCGCGGACGCGCAGGTGACGGTGCAGACGCTGCACGCGCGCTTTGGCACCAAGGACGGTCTGTTCACCGCCGCCTACGCCTGGTTCGGCCGCGAGGAGCTGGCCGCGCGGCCCGCCGTCGCAAGCCCCGACGTGGAGGAGGCGATCGCGACGCTGTACGAGCGCTACGAGCGTCACGGGCAGGCCGTCCTGCGGATGCTCTCCCAGGAGCAGCGGATCGCGGCCGTGCGGCGCATGACCGACGCGGGGCGGGCCTACCACCGCCATTGGGCCCAGGTCACGTTTGCGCCGCTGATGAGCGGCCTCCAGGGGCACCCGCGCGAGCGCTGCCTGACGGCGATCGTGGCGGCGACGGACGTGCTGGTGTGGAAGCTGCTGCGCGAGGACGCCGGGCTGGCGCGCGCCGAGGCCCAACGGACCGCAGCGGAGCTGGTGCGCGGCGCGGCGCTGGCGGCGCGGGCGGGGCCTTCATAGACTGAGCGCATGGTGCGCCGCCGCGTCACCTTCTCGCGCAACCTCACGCTGTCGCTGTCGCGCACGTGTCGCTGCTACTGCAAGTACTGCGCGTTCGCCACCCACCGGGCGCACCTGTACTCGCCCGAGCAGGTGCTGGAGATCCTCGACGGGGCGGCGCGGCGGAGCGTGAAGGAGCTGTTGGTGCTCACGGGGGAGCGCCCGGAGGTCAATCCCCAGGTGGCGCAGCGGCTGCGTGACCATGGGCACGAGGACTTCACCGCCTACGTCGTGTGGACGTGCGAGCGGGCGCTCGAGCGGGGGCTGCTGCCGCACACGAACCTCGGCGTGCTCGAGCGCGGGGACCTGGTGCGGCTGCGGGAGGTGACGGCCTCGCAGGGGCTGATGCTGGAGTCGGTCTCCGAGCGGCTGATGGAGAGCGTCCACGCGGGCTCGCCCACCAAGCACCCGTCCGTGCGCCTCGCCACCATCCGCCGCGCCGGCGAGCTGCGGATCCCGTTCACGAGCGGCATCCTGGTGGGGATCGGGGAGCGCGAGGAGGAGCGCATCGCCTCGCTGGAGGCGCTGGCGGCGCTGCACGCCGAGCACGGCCACATCCAGGAGGTGATCCTGCAGAACTTCGTGCCCCACCCGCGCTACTACGGCCAGGAGCCGGCGCAGATCGCCGAGCAGGCCGCACGCGAACGGTGGGCCAGCGAGGAGGACTTCGCCGCGGCCGACGCGCACGCCGCCGCCGGCTCTCAGCGCCCGCCGCTGCCGCTGCCGGAGTGGGCCACGCAGGGGGCAGGGCCGGTGGGCATCGAGGACATGAAGCGCCTGATCTCCGAGACCCGGCGGCTGATGCCCGACGTGGGCATCCAGGTGCCGCCGAACCTCGCCGATTGGTGGGGCGAGCTCGTGCGCGCGGGCGCCACCGACCTGGGCGGCCTGTCCGCCAACGGCGATCACATCTCCCCCGAGCACCCCTTCCCCTCGCCCCACCAGGTGCGCAAGGCGCTGCAGGGCGACGGCTACGCGCTGACCGAGCGGCTGTGCGTGTACCCGCAGTACATCGACCCCCAGTGGGTCTCCCGTGGCGTGATGGACACGATCAAGGCGCGCTACTGGAGCTTCATCCCCAGGCGCGGCTCCGGCCGCACCGACGCGCCCGCGCCGATCCGCCACGAGCTCGTCGCCGGCGCTGCCGAGCGCGCGCTGGACGGGCATCCGCTCACCGCGGATGAGCTCACGGCGATGTTCGCCGAGACCCGCCCTGAGGCGATCGAGCACATGCGGGCGGCGGCAGACGAGCTGCGCGCGCAGCTCGCGGGGGACACGGTCACGTTCGTGGTCAACCGCAACATCAACATCTCCAACATCTGCACCGTCGGCTGCGCCTTCTGCGGCTTCGGCCAGGGCAAGCGCTCGCCCGACGCCTACGAGCACGACGCGGCGGACTTCGTCGCGCGCATCCACGACGCGCTCGACTTCGGCGCCACCGAGCTGTGCATCCAGTCGGGCATCCACCCCGACTGGGAGCTGGAGGACTACCTCGGCTGGCTGCGCCTGGCCAAGGCCACCGCGCGGCGGGCGGGCAGCGACCTGCACCTGCACGCCTACAGCCCGATGGAGATCGCGCACATGTGCGACATCTCCGGCCTGCCGCCGAGCGAGGTGTTCGCGCAGCTCAAGGACGCCGGCCTCGGCTCCACCCCCGGCACCGCCGCGGAGGTGCTGCACGACGGCGTGCGCCAGCGCATCTCGCCGAACAAGCTGCCGGTGGCGCGCTGGGTGCAGATCGTCGAGGCCTCGCACGCCGCCGGCCTGCGCTCCACCGCCACGGTCATGTTCGGGCACATCGAGGAGCCGTGGGAGCTCGCCGAGCACATGCGCGTGGTGCGCGAGCTGCAGCAGCGCACCGGCGGCATCACCGAGTTCGTGCCGCTGTCCTTCATCCCCTTCCAGACGCTGCTCGGGCGCACGCACGGCGTGGCGGAGATCTCACGCGAGGAGAACCTCAAGCACACCGCCGTGTTCCGGCTCGCGCTCGGGCGCACGGTGCGCAACGTGCAGGCCTCGTGGGTGAAGATGGGCCTCGACGCCGCCACCGAGTCGCTGCGCTGGGGCGTCAACGACCTCGGGGGGACGCTCATGGAGGAGTCCATCAGCCGCCTCGCCGGCAGCTACCACGGCACGCGCCTGGAGCCCGAGCAACTGATCGCGGCGGCGCACGCCGCCGAGCGCCCCGCGGCGGAGCGCACCACGTTGTATGCGATTCGCGCTCGCCACCCGCTGGGCGAGCCCGCCGCTTGCGCCTGATGCGCGCCGTCCGCGCGACGGTCACCGGCCGCGTGCAGGGCGTTGGTTTCCGTGAGGCGGCGCGACGCCGGGCGGGCGAGCTCGGGGTGAGGGGCTGGGTGCGCAACGCCGACGACGGCAGCGTGCTCGTGCACGCTGAGGGTGCGGACAGTGCGATCGAGCAGTTGCTTGCGTTCCTGCGCCGCGGCCCGCGCGGCGCAGACGTGTCGGATGTGGCGGTCGAGCGGCTGCGCCCCGAGGGCCACGAGCAGTTCGCGATTCGCGGCGTGAGCGCCGGGGCGTTCGTCGTGCAACAGCACGCGGCGACGGCGCTGCACTTCGATCTGCGCCTGGAGGTGGCGGGCGTGATGCGCTCGTGGGCGGTGCCCAAGGGCCCGTCGCTCGACCCGGCGGTGAAGCGCCTGGCGGTGCAGGTGGAGGACCACGCCATCGAGCGGGGCAGCTTCGAGGGCGCGAGCGACGGTGGCGCGGTGATCGTGTGGGACCGTGGCCACTACGAGCAGGGCGGCAGGGTGCCGTGGCCGCAGGCGCTGGAGCGCGGACACGCGGTGTTCGTGCTGCACGGCGAGAAGCTCCGCGGCGGCTTTGCGCTGCAACGCACGGGAGGCGCTGGGGACGCTTCGACGGGGCCGCGATCGCAGTGGCTGCTGATCAAGCGCCGCGACGAGCACGCGCGTCCCGGATCGGACGTGGTGGCCGAGCAGCCGGGATCTGTGCTCAGCGGGCGGACGCTGGAGGAAGTGCTGGAGGCCCGCTCGCGCTGAGTGTTACTCCCGCGCGAACTGCCCGTGAAACCCGAATGGGATGTGATGGGGCACGTGCGCCCGCGCGAGCTCGGTGAGGTCGCTCGCGTCGAGTGCAAGCAGGAACGACGTGCCGGCGCGCGCATCGAGCACTACCGAAAGCAGCACGCCATCGTCCTCACCATCCGCGCGCGGGCTGGCGACGAAGACGGGCTCGCCGGGGTAGCAGTCCTCCAGTGCCCACGACAGCGACGAGCCGTCGTGGGTGTCGATCTTGACGATCCGCTCGAGCCAGCCGGTGGGCCCGCCGCCGACACCCCACACATAGCGGTAGGGGCGCTCGTTGCAGCGCGCGTAGTTGATGCGTGGCAGCTCGATGTCCTCGTCCGCGAGTCGGTGAGCGCTGACCGAGCGGTCGGAGGGTCGTAGGCGAAAGCGCGTGAGCGCGGCGGTGCTGACGGGCTTGCCGGCACGCAGGCGCTCGAGGTAGAGGTCCTGGATGATGCCGGCGTCCTCAAACGCGCACAGGTCGACTACGACCTCGTCGCCGTCCTCGTAGGCGCCCACGTGGTGGAAGGCGAAGCACGCGTCGCTGCGAAAGCCGCCGGTGGCCTCACCGGTGCGGCGGTCGACGAGCGTGAAGCGCGTCCCCAGCTCGGGCTTCCAGCGGTAGTTCTCGATGTACGGGCGCCCCGACAGCGCGAGCGCGAGCGGATTGACGACGAGCGGAAACTCGGCGAGCACGAGCCAGCGCTGCGTGAGCCCGAAGGAGTGCATGTAGGCGGGCTGTTTGACGGGCAGCGAGGCGATTAGGCGCGGCTTCGCCGGCTGGCGCTCGCCGTCGTGGAGCGGGTCGAGCGCGAAGAAGCGGTAGCTGCTGCGCGGCCCCAGCTTGGCGGCGTAGTTGAGCATGCCGCCACTCGCGCGGTCGAGGTGCGGGTGCGCGGTCGTGAGCTGGCCGGGGACCGTGAAGGGACGCCCGCCCGCCCGCACCCCGGCCGCCTTCAGGGTGCTCGGATCGAACTGCACGGGTAGCGGCGTCTCGGTCATCGCGATGAAGCGTTCACCCAGCTTGACGAGGTTGACGTTGGCGTTGTCGGGCAGCAGGCCGCCCCCGGTGAACAGCGTCTGCACGCGCTTGAACAGCGAGCGGCAGGGGTCGGTGGCGAACTCGCCGTAGACGATCTGACCCTGTGCGCGCGCGGCGCGGTAGGAGCGGCTCTCCAGGAAACGGCTGCCGTAAGAAACACGCCCGCGCTCGATGGTGAAGCGATGCAGCATCGCCAGACCGTCGAACCAGTGACGCATGCGTTGACCACCGACCTCGAACTTGGCCGGGCCGGTACGCAGCAGCGAGCCCGTCAACCAGTTGGGAAGCTCGCCTGTGAGCGCCAGCTCGTCGAGCACCACCTCCTGCTCGAGCGTGGTGAAGCCGAGTGCGGGGTCGGTCGTTGGGGTCGCTGCAACAGGCGTGGCCATAGTGCCTCCTGAATAGTGCGGAATGTACCATACATACCGTACGCTACTGTGGCGGGAATGTCAAGCGCAGAGTCCGACACGCCGCGGCCTCGCCTGAGCGAGACGTCCTACATCGTCCTCGGGCTGCTCGAGATGGCGGGTCTGGCGACGCCGTACGACCTCAAGCGCGTGGCGCAGATGAGCACGAACAACTTCTGGTCGATCCCGCACACGCAGCTGTACACCGAGTGCGCGCGCCTGGCGGACGAGGGTCTGTTGATCGAACGCCAGGAGCAGACGGGCCGTCGGCGGCGAACCTACCGCCTGACCGATCGCGGGCGTGAGCTGTTGCACGAGTGGCGCGACGAACCGACGGGGGAGCTGTACGAGCTACGCGACGAGAGCACGCTGAAGCTTTTCTTCGGCGGCGACCCGGCGAGGCTTGCGGCGAGCCAGCTGCAAGCGCACAGACGCCAGCTGGAGGTTTACGAGCGCCTGCACGCGAGCATCGGCGAGAACGAGACCCACGGGCAGGTGCTGGCGCTGGAGTGCGGCATCGGCCACGAGCGGGAGTTCATCCGCTTTTGGTCGCAGGTGCTCGAGCAGGCGCGCTAGCCGCGCGCGGTCCGGGCGCGGGGTGCGCGCCGGACGCTGCTCCTTAGCGGAACAGGTCTTCGCCCGGAGCGCGCAGCAGCGCGCCGGCACCGGGCCCATCGTCGTCGGTGACGAAGCGCTCGAGACCCTCGATCAGCGCGACGGGCTCGCGCGAGTCCTTCGCGCGCACGAGGTCGGCGGCGCCGGCGGCGGCGTCGGCGACGGCGAGCCACGTGGCGTGCAGCTCCCTGCCTGCGGCGTCGGTGCGACCGCGCCAGTCATCGAGGGGCTGCATGCCGGCGAGCCCGATCGCCACGTCGAGCTGCCCGTGGCGCCAGGCGCGTCCGAAGCTGTCGCTGATGAGCACCGCGGGCGCCACGCCGTCGTGCTCGCTCCAGCCGCTCAGCTCCCGTAGGCGCGCGCGAATGCGCCTGGCGGAGGCGTCGGGGTCGCGCGGCAGCAGCACCAACTGCTCGCCGGCGCCGTCGCCGAGGTTGGAGGCGTCGACGCCGGCGTTGGCGCACACGAAACCGTGATGGGTGCGGCACACGAGCACGCCGCGTTCGGCGCGCAGCACCTCAGTGGACTGGTCGAGCACGACCTGCACCGCGCGCGGGTCCTTCGCCTGGCCGCCGGGCGGCGCGGCGGCGAGCGCGATCGCGCGCGCGCTGGGCCGCACGTCCGCCAGCTGGACGATCGCACCCTGGGACTTGGACACGACCTTCTGCGCGATCGCCACCACCTCGCCGGCATGCAGCCGCTCGCCACCGAGCGCGGCGAGGATGAGCGCGGCGAGATCGTCTCCTCGACGGACCTCCGGTAGGCCGTGCAGAGCCCGTGCGGCGAGGCTGCTCATGCGCTCGCGCTGCTCAGGCGGGGGTCTTCACGGAGAGGACGTGCGCGCGTTCGTCGTGCGCGAGCACCGCGCGTGTGCGCGGCGCCCGCTCAGGGTGGCCGGCCAGGCGCGCTCGCAGCGCGTGCAGATCCTCGCTGGTGTCGATGTCGAGCAGCAGCGAGGGCACGCGCGCGACGCGACAGGCGACGCCGGCGGCGCGCGCGAGCTGCTGGTGGCGCTCACAGCTGCCGGGCCCGAAGCTGGGGGAGATGGCGTCGGGCGGCGCGAGCAACAGGCCGTTGGTCCCAGCGCCGTGCCGGTCGGGGAGGATCACGACGCCTGGGCGCGCGTGGCTGTCGAGCAGCTCGTCCAGCTCGCGCGGGTCGAGCGCGGGGCAGTCGCCGGGCACGCACAGCACGCGCTGGTAGCCCTCGTGCAAGGCGCGCTGCACGCCGAGGCTCGCCGCGGCCGGCTGGCCGGTGTCGAGCCCGTCGGCGACGACGATCGCCGCGTGCGCGTGCGCCGCGTGCGCGACGGCGTGCTCGCCGGTGACGAGGATCGTGCGCTCGATGGCGTGCGCGCGTGCGAGCGCGTCGAGCACGTCTTCGACCATCGCGCCGGCCAGCTCCAGGCGCAGCGCGTCTGTGACGCTCGCGCGCAAACGCTGCTTGGCGCGGGCGAAGCGCTTGACGGGCAGGACCGCGGCGGTGCGCATCTGCCCCCAGACGATAGTGATGGCCGGGAGACGGGCCGGGCTGCCGTCGGCCTACCAGCCGAGCAGCATCATGCCGACGGTCACGCCTGGGCCGATCGTGACCATCAGCCCGCGCTCGCCGGGCACTGGCTGGTGGCGCTCGATGGTGTCCTTGAGCACGTACATGATCGACGGCGTGCCGATGTTGCCGTGGTCGGCGAGCGCGTCCCAGCTGGTGGCGACGTCCTCGTGGGAGAGCTCGAGCGCGCTCTGCACGTTTTCGATGATGCGCCTGCCGCCGGGGTGCACGATCCAGTGGTCGATGTCCGCGTGCTCGAGTCCGTGGCGGGCGAGGAAGCCGCCGACCACACCCGGCAGTCCGGCGCCCGCGAGGTCGGGCAGCTCGCGCGCGAGATGCAGATATTCGTCTGTCGTATTCAGGCTGACGGCGCCGAGCGTGTTGCCGATCTGGTGCACCTGCGAGGCGAGGATCATGGGGCCGCGCGCGCGTGGGTGCCCGGAGAGCAGCGCGGCGGCGCAGCCGTCGCCGAAGATCGCCGCGCCGACGGTCTTCGCCTTGGGGTCGTGCGGCGAGGCGGGCGACTGGATGGAGCTCATGCTCTCGGCGGCCACCACCAGCGTGTAGTGGTCGGGGTGCTCGCCGAGCGTTTGCGCGGCGAGGCGCATGAGCGGCACGGCGCCCGCACAGCCGACGCCGGTGATGTGGTACTTGTCGGTGGTGGGGTCCATCGCATAGTGCTCGACCAGGCGGTGGGCGAGCGTGGGGACGCCGAGCGAGTAGAGGCTGGCGCTGATCACGGTGCCGACCTCCGCCGGGTCGACGTGCAGCGCGTCGATCGCCTTGCACGCGTGATGCAGCAGCTCACGCTCGACCTGCTCGGTGCGGTCCTGCAGCGTGTGCGCCAGGAACGCGCCGTCGAGGTTGAGGTGGCGGCGCTTGACTCCCGAGCGCGCGAAGATCGATTCGGCGAACTCGTTGCCGAGGAGCCCGAGGCGCTCGAGCACCTGCTGTTGCGTGAACACGGACTGCGAGTCGGAGACCGCGAGGCCGGTGATCCGTGGTCCGGCCGGACGCGCCCGGTGCTCGCCGCGGCGCGTGCGATGCGGCGTGGGGGCGAGCGGTCCGGTGAGGATCGACATCCCCGTGCTGCCGCCATGCGGTTCGTCGCTGCCGTGCGGGCCGTTGAGCACTGTGGGACTCCTTGGTGGGCGGTGGGCGGCCGCTGGCGGCTGTCCAGGCTTTAGGTTGGGGGGACGATATGAGCCGCAGACGACGTATCCGGGCGCAGATCAGGGGTTCTTATCGAGTTCTTCGCGTGTCCGGAAGCCTATCCTGCTGGGATAACACGGTCATCTGAGGGGAGTTTCGTGTGGATGAGAACAACGGATCGTCGGGTTTGAAGCTGATCGGTGCCGGGCTGCCGCGCACGGGCACGCTCTCGCAGAAGGAGGCGCTGGAGGCGCTGGGCCTGGGCCCCTCCTACCACTGGGTGAACGTGATCGCGGACCTCGAGCATCAGGTCGAGCTGTGGGAGCAGGCGCTGGACGGAGAAGGACGCTGGGGGGAGATCTTCCAAGGGCAGCTGTCCACCGTCGACTGGCCTGGCGGCTACTTCTACCGCGAGCTGATGGACGCGTACCCGGACGCGAAGGTGCTGCTGAGCGTGCGCGACCCCGAGAAGTGGGAGCCGAGCTTCCGGGAGACGATCTGGGCGATGAGCTACGGGGACACGGTCATGCCGCTGCTGTCGCGCGCGCGCGCCCAGATCGACCCGCGCTGGGAGCGCTACCTGGCGCTCGTCGACCGCATGTTCTGGGGCCCGCAGGGCACCTTCTCGGAGGGTCGGGAGCCGGCGCAGATGATCGCGCAGATGATCGCCCACGAGGAGCGCGTGAAGCGCGACGTGCCGGCGGAGCGGCTGCTCGTGTGGGAGGTGGCGGAAGGGTGGCCGCGGCTGTGTGAGTTCCTTGGGGTGGACGTCCCGGACACGCCGTTCCCGCACGCCAACGACCGCGGCACGTTCCTCGGGCGCGTGACGGACGGCGCGCTCACCACGCTGCAGGCGTGGCGCGCGAGCAACGCGAGCGAGCTCAGCTGAGCGCCTGCGCGAAGGTCAGCGTCTGCTCGGCCAGGCGTGCGCGCGCGGCGGCGTCGTCCATGCGCGTGTCGATGCGCAGCGTGGTGAGGCGCCCGACGTCCTCGTCGGCGACGATCCCGTCGAGCAGTTCGCCGTAGAAGTCGACGATGCCGTCGGCGTTGCAGTCGAGCGCGCCGAACGCCATGAACGCAGCGGTGGGGCCCTTGAGCACCTCGCCGCCGACGATCGGGCTGACGGCGACGATCGGCGCGTCGGCGTCGTGCAGCGCTTCGTGGATGCCGGGCACCGCGAGGATGGGGGCGATCGAGGCGAGCGGGTTGGACGGCCCGATCACGATCACGCTCGCGCGCGCGATCGCCGCCAGCGCCTGCGGGCTGGCACGCGCCTGCTCGGCGCCGCGGTACTCGAGCCCCTCGATCAGGCCCTCGGCGCGCTCGCGGATCATGAACTCCTGGAAGGCGCACCAACCGGCGGCGCCGGTGCGAACCCACGTGCGCACGGGGTCGTCGCTCATCGGCAGCACCTGTGAGCGCACGCCGATCGTGGCGGTCAGCTGGGCGAGCGCGGCGGTGGGAGTTTGGCCCTCGGCGAGCATCCGTGCGCGCTCCATGCACCACGCGAGGTCACGGTCGCCGAGGTTGAACCACACGTCCACGCCGAGCGCGCGCAGGGCGTCCATGACGGCGAAGCTGTCGCCGCGCAGGCCCCAGCCGCGCTCGTCGATGAGCTCGGCGAGCCAGAAGGACACGAGGTCGGGGTCGGGGGACACGTGCGCGCCGTAGATCTCGATGTCGTCGCCCGTGTTGACGATCGCGGTCAGCCGCTCGGGTCCTGCGACCGCGGCGATCCCACAGGCGAGCTTGGCGCCGCCGGTGCCGCCGGTGAGCAGCACGATGGTGTCCTGATTCGCCACCGCGTCCTCGCTAGTTGTCCCACAGCCGGTCGGGCAGGCTCGTCAGGCGAATGCCCGCGTGGATCTTGTAGCGGGCGTTGACCGCGATCAGCAGCGCGGTCAGCGCCTCGGTCGTGCGCGCCATCTCCAGCCGCCCGCAGTCCACGCAGCGCAGGCCGTCGATGCGCTCGATGAGCAGCGCCGCCTGCCGCTTGTCCGCGCGCGCGTCGCCGCACACGAGCACGTCCTGCGCGAGCGGGTGCTCGAGGTCCGCCAGCGAGGCGGCGCTGACGGTGTGCAGCGCGGAGACCACGCGCACGCCCTCGGGCACCATCTCCAGCGCCTGCTGGGCGGCCGATCCCTGCCACACGCCGAGCATGCGCGTGGCCTTGCCGGCGACGGCGGCGGCGAGCGGCACGGTGGCGTCGATCAACAGCTGGCCGGGCGTGAGCGCGTGCCTGAGGTTGGCGAGGGTCTCGGCTTGGTTGCGGAAGGGCACGCTGAGGATCACGGTGTCGGCGGCGCTCGCCGCCGCGGCGTTCTCGTGCGCGGAGAAGGCGCCCGCGGGGAGGATCTCGTGCGCGCGCTCGACCGTCTGCTGCGCCCGGTGCGAGTCGCGCGAGCCGATCGCAATCGCCACGCCGGCGCGCGCCAGCCGCAGCGCGAGCCCGAAGCCGAGGGCCCCGGAGGCGCCGATGATCGCCACGGGCTCCACCTTCCCCGTACCGGGACGATGCGATGACGACGCAAGGCTTGGCGGGGACACGGCGGCCGAGTATAGGCTTCGGAGGATGAGCGCCGAGGGAGCCACAGCGCCGTGGGTGAGCTGCCGGAGGCGGTGAACATCAGGGAGGTGGGCCCGCGCGACGGCTTCCAGAACGAGCCGGAGGTGATCCCCACCGAGCGCAAGATCGAGTTGATCGACGCGCTCGCCCGCACCGGCCTGCGACGCGTGGAGGCGACGAGCTTCGTGCGCGCGGACGTGATCCCGCAGCTGGCCGACGCGGCGCAGGTGCTGGCAGGGATCGACGTGCCCGCGCAGGTGAGCGTGTCGGTGCTGATCCCCAACGAGCGCGGCTTGGACGTGGCGTTGGAGTTGCGCGAGCGGCTGACCGCCGAGCGCGCCGCGCAGGCGTCGGCAGCGCCGCCGCGGCCGGTGTTTGACGAGATCAACGTGTTCATGTCGGCGTCGGAGACCCACAACCGCAAGAACGTCAACCGCTCGATCGCTGAGTCGCTGGCGGGGCTGGAGACGGTGCTCGCGCGTGCGCGCGGCGCGGGGTTGCGCTGCGAGGGCGTGATCTCGACTTCGTTCGGCTGCCCGTACGAGGGCCACGTGCCGGTCGAGCGCGTGCTGGAGATAGCGGCGCGCCTACGCGACGCGGGCGCGCAGGAGGTCGGCTTCGGCGACACCACCGGCATGGCCAACCCGCGCCAGGTACGCGCGTTCTTCGTCGCAGCGCGTGAGCGGCTGGGGGAGGAGCTGGAGCTGACGGCGCACTTTCACAACACGCGTGGGCAGGGCCTCGCCAACGTGCTGGCGGCGCTGGAGGCGGGCGTGGACAGCTTCGAGTCGAGCTTCGGCGAGCTGGGCGGCTGCCCGGTGCCGGCGGGCGCGACCGGCAACATCGCCACCGAGGACCTGGTGTCGATGCTGCACGAGATGGGGATTCACACGGGCATCGACCTGCCTGGGCTGCTGGCGTGCGCACGGCGGGTGCAGGCGATCCTGGGGCGGTCGCTGGGCAGCCACACGCTGGTGGCGGGGCCGGTGGAGTGGCGCGGCTGAGCTGCGTCGCTGCCACGCCCGGCGCTAGCTGGCGACCGGCGCGGGAGCGTCGTGTGCGTCCTCGGCCTGGACCGCCTGCTCGCGCGCGGCGGCCACGCAGTACTCCTGCACCGCCACCTCCATCTCCAGGCTGTGCGCGAGCGTGGGGCGCGCGACGGCGTCGAGCACGCGCTTGGCGCGCCCGACGGCGACGGGCGAGTTGGTGAGCAGCTCGTGCACCAGCGCGTCGGTGGCGTCCGCCAGCTCCTCGGGCGCGACGACGCGGTTGACGAGGCCGATGCGCTCGGCCTCGGCGGCGTCGATCGTGCGCCCGGTCATGATCAGCTCCTTCGCCCGCCCGAGCCCGACGACGGCTGGCAAGCGCGTGGAGCCGCCGACGTCGGGGATGATCCCGAACTTCACCTCCGGCAGTCCCAGCTGCGCGTCGTTGGACGCGATGCGCAGGTCGCACCCGAGCGCCACCTCCAGCGCGCCGCCCACGCACGTGCGGTGGATCTGGCAGACGACGGGCTTGGCCATTTCTTCGCACAGGTTGGGGCAGTCGAGGAACACCTGGCGAAAGTGGCGCAGGTTTCCGGGCGTGCCGGTGGAGGCCGCCAGCTCGACGAGATCGACGCCGGCGGAGAACACGGGTCCCTCGCCGCGCAGCACCACACAGTGCACCGCCTGATCGGCGGCGGCCTCGCGCAATGCCTGGCCGAGCGCCCGCAGCAGCTCCTGGCTCATCGCGTTGCGCTTCTCCGGGCGGTTGAGCACCACGTGGCGGGCGTGGCCGCGGTCCTGGGTGTAGACGATGTTCATGGCGTGGGCCTCCTGTCGTTGCTCAGCTCAAATCCAGCACGGTGGTCGGCGGCTGGATGTCCTCGTCGTAGCCCTCGCGCGGGACGATGGCGGTGCCGACGGCGAAGAACTCGATCGTGTGGCTACCCCAGCCGTGACTCTTCTCTTCCAGTTGCACACCGACGATGCCCTCCGCTTTGATCTCCTGCGCCTCTGACTGCATGCGCTCCATCGCCAGCTCGCGCGCGTCGTACAGCGCTTGGGTGAAGTTGGACAGCTCGACGTTGCGCCCGGCCTGTGCCATCGACTGGAACATGCCGCGGTGGGCGACGTGGTAGACGCAGGTGCCCATCACCATGCCCACCGGCCGATGGCCGGTACGCAACAGCGTCCAGAAGTCCTGACCTGACAAATCACTGGTGAAAGGGCGACCGTTGGGGGCGCGGTGCAGCTGGCCTTCGCGGTGCTTCACAGCGGTGCCGATGGCGATGAACTCCGCCATGTCCTGACCCCACTCGTAGCGGCCGATGTCTAGGCGCACGCCGACCACACCGTCGGCGCCCAGCTGGTCGGCCTCCTCCTCCATGCGCGTCATCGCCAGCTGGCGCGCGCCGTACATTGCCTCTGAGAGCACCGTCATCTCCTGGCTTTTCTTCCACCCTGCCATCTGCAGGCCGATGTGGTAGATCGAGCTGCCCACCACCAGTCCCACCGGGTCGAAGCCCGCCTCCTTCACCAGCAGGAACTCGTTTACCGACAGATCGGAGGTGAACAGTCCCTGACGGTTTTGCTGCAGGCGCGCGCGGCCGGCCTCGGGGACACCCTCGAGCGATGTGGGGTCGTACGTGGGGTCGCTCATAGCGTTTGCTCCTCTTTTTATTAATTAGATAGATCGATGTTGGTTTGTGGTGAACGCACGCTGGTGGCGGCGGTGTCGCGCACGGCGGTGCCGATCGCGTCGAAGGTGATCATCAGGCCGGTCTGCGCACGGTTGGCGGCGCCCACCGAATGGCGGCGGATGGTGTGCGAGATGCGCACGCCGACGATGCCCGACGCGCCGTGCTGCTGGGCCTGGTGGCCGAGGCGTTCCATCACCTGCTCGCGCGCGCTGTACAGCGCCTGCGTGTACGCGGTGAGCTCCTGGTTTTCAGAGAACATCATGCGGCCGGTGAGGCCGCCCATCATCGCCAGTTCGGGGGATTCGCCGACGAAGAACACCGACGTCCACGCGACGATCCCCAGCGGCTCGACGCCCGCGTTCAGGAGCTTCGCGTAGTCGCCCACCGACAGCTCCGTGAGCACCGGCTGCTCCGTCTTCGCGCCCGCGCGCTTGACCGCCGTGCCCAGCACCGCGTACTCGAGCGCCCCTTCCGCCCACTCGTGGTAGGCGGTGCGCACCTCCACGCCCACCACCGCGTCCGCGCCCGCTTCCCGCGCCTCCTGCTCCAGGCGGTTCAGCGCGCGCCTGCGCACCTCGTTCCACGCCTGCGAGAGCACGTCCAGCTCGGTCAGCACGCCGCCCATCAGCATCGGCCAGTTGGCGCCCTGGTAGCCCACCTGGTAGATCGAGCTGCCCATCACCTGCGACAGCGGTTTCAAGCCCAGCTTGTGGCACAGCGCAAAGCCGCTCACCGACAGGTCGGAGGTGAACGCGCCGCCGCCGCCCCGTAGCCCGCGCAGGCGCCGTTCGGCGGCCAGCGGGATGCCGCCGGCGGCGATGCGCTCGAGCTCGCGCTCCTCTTCGGCCTCCTGCGCGGGGTCCTCGGGCGGTTCGGCGTCTTCGCCCCGCGCCGGGCTCATCGCAAGAGGCCTTCGAGTGCCGCCCGCGCGTCGGTGCTGCGCTCGGCCTCGGCCTGCAGGTCGCCGGTGAGCGCCGCGATCCACGCGTCCGGCGCGAGCGCCTCGCGCTTGATCGCGATGCCACCCACCTCGCGCTGGCGTGAGGCCTGCAGGCCGGCGTTCTGCACGAGCAGCTCGTAGCGACAGCCCGCCAGCTCCACCTCCAGCGCGCGCACGCTGCGCTGCCCGCGGCCCAGTAGGCCGCCGCCGGCGCGCTTCACGCGCGTGCGGCCGGGCAGCGCCTGCTCGAGCTTGCTCGCCAGCACCTCCACGGAGATGCGCAGGTCGGTGCCGTCGCCGCGCAGCCCGGCGGCCGCCAGATCGAACGCGTCGAACTCGCTCACACCGTGGAGCGTACTCACCACGCGCGCCGCCTGCCACCGCCTTCAGGCGCGGCGGCGGCGTGGGTAATAGGCTCCGGCGTGCATGGCGCAGAAGATCGAGAAGGTGGGAGTGCTCGGAGCCGGCCTGATGGGCCACGGCATCGCGCAGGTCGCCGCGCAGGCCGGCCACCAAGTGGTGCTGCGCGAGGTCGACGAGGCGACGCTGCTGAGCGGCATGGGCCGGATCGAAAAGCAGCTCGCGCGCGCGGTCGAGAAGGGCCGCTCCTCCCAGGAGGACGCCGACGCGCTGCTCGCGCGCATCCACGGCACCGTCCACTACCGCGAGCTCGCCGACTGCGACCTGGTGATCGAGGCGATCACCGAGAGCCTGCCGTTGAAGCTCGAGATGTGGCGCGAGGTCGACCAGATCGTCAAGCCGGAGGCGGTGTTCGCCACCAACACGTCGTCTTTGGCCGTCATCGACCAGGCGGCCGTGACCGGCCGCCCGCAGCGGTTCGTCGGCCTGCACTATTTCAACCCCGCGCAAGTGATGAAGCTCGTGGAGGTCGTGCGCTGCGTGACCACCAGCGACGAGTCCTTCGAGACCGCGCTGGCGTTCGCGCGCGGCGAGGGCAAGCTCGCGATCCCCACGCGCGACCGCGCGGGCTTCATCGTCAACCGCCTGCTCGTCCCGTACATGCTCGACGCGATCCGCGCCTACGAAGAAGGCGTCGGCTCGATCGCGGAGATCGACGAGGCGATGAAGGCCGGCGCGGGGCACCCGATGGGGCCGCTCACGCTCGCCGACTTCGTTGGTCTGGACACGCTCGGCTCGATCTGCGACGTGCTGTTCGACGAGTTCCGCGAGCGGCGCTTCGCCCGCCCGCCCACGCTGCGCAAGATGCTCAGCGCGGGCTGGTTCGGGCGCAAGTCGGGGATCGGCTTCTACGACTACGCCGGCGAGAGCCCCAGCGAAAATCTCGGCGTGTAGTCGATCGGCGGGCACGGCCGGGCGGGCCCCATTCGCGGTCGGGCAGGCCCCATTCGACTACATTCATGGGTATGACCGACCCGTCGCAGCTGCGTGTCGCCGACGCCGACCGCGAACAGCTGGTCGAGGAGCTGCGCGACCACGCGCTCGCCGGTCGGCTGAGCTCGGAGGAGCTCGAAGAGCGCGTGGGCGCCGCCTACAAGGCGACCACCCGCGCGGACATCGACGCGCTGCGCGCCGACCTCCCCGTCAGCTCCAAATCGGTGGCGCTCGCGTTGCGCAAGCGCAAGGGCCAGCTGCGCCGGCGCCTCGCGCAGGAGGGCGGCGGCAGCATCGGCGTATCGGCGCTGTCGGTGGGCGTGTGGATCGCCGTCGGCGCCCACGGCGCGTTCTGGCCGGCGTGGGTGATCGGCGTGACGCTCTTGCCGGTAGTGCGCGACGCGTGGCGGCTGTTCGGGCCGGCGTCTGACCTGGAGGCCGTCGAAGCGCGCATGCAGGCCCGCCACGAGCGGCGCCTCGCGCGCGGTCAGCACCGGCGCTACGGGCACCGCTACCGGGGCCTGCCGTGGTGAGCGCCCGGCGGGCGGCGGGCGGGCCACTCCCCGCGGCGTGCGTGCGTGCGATCGCGCTCGCAGGGGTGACGGTAGTTTCGTGAGCGCACTCGAGGACGCGAGCGCGCGCGCGCTCGCGGGAGGGCCGGAGCGCCATCGCGAGAAGGCGCGCGAGCAGGGCAAGCTGGCGGTGCGCGAGCGCGTCGCGCTGCTGCTCGATGCCCCCGAGGGCACACGCGACAGCTCGTTCGCCGAGGAAGCGCTGCTCGCCAACTGGCACGAGGAGGGCCTGGGCGCCGACGGGGTGGTGACGGGGGTGGGGGAGATCGACGGGCGTCCCGTCGCGCTGATGGCCAACGACCCCACCGTCAAGGCCGGCTCGTGGGGGCCGAAGACCGTGGAGAAGATCCTGCGCATCCAGGAGCGCGCGCTGGCGCTGGAGATCCCGATGGTGTATCTCGTGGACTCCGCCGGCGCGCGCATCACCGAGCAGGTGCAGATGTTCCCCGGCCGCCGCGGCGCCGGGCGCATCTTCCACAACCAGGTCAAGCTCTCCGGCGTCGTGCCGCAGGTGTGCGTGCTGTTCGGCCCCTCAGCCGCCGGCGGCGCGTACATCCCCGCGTTCTGCGACATCGTGATCATGCGCGACGGCAACGCCTCCATGTACCTCGGCTCGCCGCGCATGGCCGAGATGGTGATCGGCGAGCAGGTCACGCTCGAGCAGATGGGGGGTGCACGCATGCACACCGGCATCTCGGGGTGTGCGCACCAGCTCGTCGCCGACGACAGCGAGGGCATCCACTTTGCACGCATCTATCTCTCATATCTTCCCAGCAACTGGCGTGCAGAGCCGCCCGCAATCCCGCCGCGCGCACCCGCCCAGCAGGACGACGCGACGACGATCGCCGAGCTGATCCCCGCCGATGAGAACAAGCCGTTTGACATCAAGCTGCTGATCGACGCGCTCGTCGATCGCGGCTCGCTGCTGGAGATCCAGCCGCGCTGGGCCAAGGAGCTGCTCGTCGGCTACGCGCGCCTCGACGGCCGCGCGATCGGCGTGGTCGCCAACCAGCCCAAGCACAAGGGCGGCGTGCTGTTCAGCGACTCCGCCGACAAGGCCGCGCGCTTCATCTGGACGTGCAACGCGTTCAACGTGCCGCTGCTGTTCCTCGCGGACGTCCCCGGCTTCATGATCGGCACGCAGGTCGAGCGCCAGGGCATCATCCGCCACGGCGCCAAGATGATCAGCGCCGTCAGCGAGGCCACCGTGCCGAAGATCTCGGTGATCGTGCGCAAGGCCTACGGCGCTGGGCTGTACGCGATGGCGGGGCCCGCGTTCGACCCTGATTGCTGTATTGCCTTGCCGAGCGCGTCGATCGCCGTGATGGGCCCACAGGCGGCGATCAACGCGGTGTACTACAACCAGCTGCAGGCGATCGACGACGAGGCCGAGCGCGCTGCCAAGACGCAGGAGCTGCGCGAGGAGTACGCGCGCGACATCGACATCCTGCACCTCGCCTCCGAAATGGTCGTCGATGCGGTCGTCGAGCCCGGCGAGCTGCGCGGCGAGCTCGCGCGTCGCTTCGCGCACGCCGCGTCCAAGCGGCGCGAGTGGCCGGCCAAGCACAACGCAGTGACGCCGGTGTGACCAATGTGACGCCAGTGTGACCGGCGCGGGGAGTCTTTACTTTTGCGAAGCGCGGTAGCGATGGTTATACGCTCGTCGGCAGCGCGCTTGCAATAGATTCCCCGCGATGGACGCCGTGGAGCTGGCCTACGCTGGCATCGCCCGCCAAGCACAGCTGATCGCCGCCGGCGAGGTGTCCTCGCGCGAGCTCGTCGATGTGTGCCTCGCGCGCATCCAGCGCCTGGACCCGCAGCTGAACGCGTTTCGCGTCGTGTTCGCCGAACGCGCGCTGCTGGAAGCCGACCAGGCGGACGCTCGGCGGGGCGCCGGCGGAGAGTCCGGCGGGCGTCCGCTGCTGGGGGTGCCGATCGCCGTCAAGGACAACATCGACGTCGCCGGCGAGCTCACCTGCGAAGGCACCGACGCCCAGGACGAGCCGGCGCGCGCGGACGCGGAGGTCGTGCGGCGCCTGCGCGAGGCCGGCGCGGTGGTCATCGGCAAGACCAACGTCCCTGAGCTGTGCATGTGGCCGTTCACCGAGACGGCCACGTTCGGCGTCACGCGCAACCCGTGGGAGCGCCAGCACGCGCCGGGGGGCTCCAGCGGCGGCAGCGCCGCCGCCGTCGCCGCCGGCCTCGTCGGCGCTGCACTCGGCTCCGACGGCGCTGGCTCCATCCGCATTCCCTCCGCCTGGTGCGGCCTGTTCGGGCTGAAGCCCCAGCGCGGTCGAATCCCGCTCGCGCCGCATCCGCGTCACTGGTATGGGCTGTCGGTTATCGGTGTGCTCGCGCGGCGCGTCGCCGACACCGCCCTCTTCCATGACGTCGCCTCCGGCGCCAGCGACGTCGACCTCGACCGCGCGCCGCCGCCCGACGTGCCGTTTGCGCAGGCCGCCGCCACGCCGCCCGCCCAACTGCGGATCGCCTTCTCCACAAGCACGCCGCCGGGGATCGTCTCGCACCTCGACGCCGACGCCGAGCGCGCGCTGCGCGACACCGTCGAGCTGCTGCGCTCGCTCGGACACCAGGTGGTCGAGCAGGAGCCCGACTACGGGCTGGGAGCGGGCGTGACGCTGACCGCGCTGTACCTGCGCGGCATCCACGACGACGCGCTCGCCGTCGCCCACCCCGAGCGCATGGAACGGCGCACGCGCACGATGGCGCGCCTCGGCGCGCTCGTGTCGCCTGGCCTGCTCGCGCGCGCGCAGGCCGCCCAGGCCGAGGTGACGCGCAGGTTGGGCGCGCTGTTCGAGGACCACGACGTGCTCATCACCCCCGCGACCGCCGCGCCGCCCCCGCGCATCGGCCGCCTGCAGGGCCGCGGCGCGCTGCTCACGCTCAACACGGTCGCCGGCTGGGTGCCGTACAACGGCGTGTGGAACCTCACCGGCCAGCCGGCCGCCTCGGTGCCCGCCGGGTTCGGCGCCGACGGGCTGCCGCGCGCCGTGCAGCTGGTCGGCCGCGCGAACGACGAGGCCACGCTGCTGTCGCTCGCCGCTCAGCTCGAGGCCGAGCGCCCGTGGGCCGACCGGCGCCCGTCCGGGTTCTCGTGAGCGACGAAGCCACGCTGCTGGCGCTGGCGGTCGAGGCGGCCACCGGCGCCGGCGCGCTGCTGGCCGCGCGCGCGCGCCACGGCGCCGAGCGTCAGATGAGCGCCAAGAGCACGCCCACCGATCTCGTCAGCGAGGCGGACCTCGTCTCCGAGCGCACCATCCGCGAGCTGCTCGCGCGCGAGCGCCCGCACGACGCCTTCGTGGGGGAGGAGGGCGATGACGTGGCGGGCACCAGCGGCCTCAGCTGGGTCGTGGACCCGCTCGACGGGACCGTCAACTTCCTGTACGGCATCCCCCAGTGGTGCGTCAGCGTGGCCGTGCGCGACGCCGCCGGCACACTCGCGGGCGCCGTGTACGACCCCAACCGCGACGAGCTGTTCACCGCCACGCGCAACGGGCCGGCCACGCTCGTCACGTCACACGCGACGGTCGAGCTGGGCCGCGCCGGCGCGAGTGACGCCGCCGACGCGAGTGACGTCGCCGGCGCAGCGGATCGTGAGAGCGCCCTGGGAGGCCGCATGGCCACCGCGATGGTCGCCACCGGCCTCGCCTACGACGCGGATGTGCGCGCCGCCCAGGGCCGCGTGCTCGCACGGCTGATTCCGCGCGTGCGCGACATCCGCCGCTTCGGCAGTGCTGCGCTCGACCTCGCGTGGACGGCAGCCGGTCGCTACGACGCGTATTTCGAGCGCACCGTAAAGCTGTGGGACATCGCGGCCGGGGTGCTCGTGTGCGAACGCGCGGGGCTGCGCGTGCTGGAGCTGCCCGTGCATGAGCACCTGCCGTGGGGGATCCTCGTCGCGCGGAAGGCGTTGGCGGAGGAGCTGCTGGGGGTTGTTGGGGGGGCTTGAGCGCGTCCCGCCGGTCGTTCGCGGCCAACGAGGAGCTCAGTCGATTTGGGGCGCCCGAGCGGCGCAGGCTTGAACCCGCTGGTAGCGCAGCGGCTGCAGTCGGCATTGACAGCTCGCAGACGCCTTGGAGATGTTCGTCCGTTGGTCGATCGTCCATCGCTCAAGCTGCCTCTCGGAGCGATCCAAGGAGCCGCGCTTACGGCACTCCGTAGCGCAGGACGGCCATTCTCGCCGCGCGAGTTGCATGCTCTCGTCGAGGCTGCGTTGTCTCGCCCGGTCTCGCAAAGCACTGTTGGTTGCTACCTGTCTGTCGCGGCTAGGAAGCCGAACTCAGGCATACGGCGATGTGGCACCGGGCCTTATGCCGTCCACTCCTGTGACTAGCTTGGGGTAGGTCGCTGGCCTCTGTCAAGACCAAGAGCTGATCGTTCATGTCAGCCAGGACAGAGAACTCATCCACCTGACTAGGGGACTCGATCGTCTTCCCAGAAACGAGTCATTGGTGGTGCTGAGCGTCGACGCGTTAGTGCTGCCATGCGCTCCACTGTGCGCCCTTGCACGGCACTCTGTTAAGCACCGCGCGAGCTGTGATACGCGTGACCGTCGGATGGGTTTGGGGTCCGCTTCGATACAGTGGACCCCAAACGGCTGCACGCCGGTCCTCATCAGCGACCGGTATACGTTTGCTCTTCGATTAGTTCTCCCTCTTCGTTTTCAGTGACGGGGAGGGAGAGCCCCCATTCTGCTGTCTTAGGGCATAGATGCTTAGCCTTCGGACTGCTCAGTGAGGGGTCAAGTTTTACCTCGCCTTCCAATTCGATCGAGAGCTTTTGCCTGCTCGTAGTCGCAGTGCTTGTGCCCGTTAGGCGCTTGCCTACGTACCAGCATTCGACATCTTCATACCTTCTGTCCTTATACTCGATGTGTTCGAATCCGATAACCAGCGCTACTGGCCCGCCACTTACTTTGCCGTTTGCTCCGAGATCGAGGGTCCCACCTAGTGACCTTAGCCCGCCGACCGCGTTGCCCGTATCGCTCTCACAAGTCTCAAACTCGGCGTTGTAGTTGTAGATTGCTAGTTCGTCCTTGCGTTTGGAGTTGGTTACCACACTGACCTCCAGGCTATCTCCCCCGGAACTACAAACCCCCTCCGATGTGACCACGCCGAAGCTGCCATAGCCTTCGAAGATGGTGCCAGGCGCTAGAGCTGCCCCATTTTCGCTCAGCGTAAGTTTTGTTGCCGCCGACGCTGTACTCACTGCGGCTGCGTTGATCGCTAGTAGGACGGCGAGCGCAACACCCGCAATCGCCTTGCGATGCATATGGATCATCCCTCCCGAGAAATAGTAGTTCTGCCCATGAGCGTGATCGGAGCACCAGGGCGGTAAGGATGCGACCGGCGATTTGCAGCAAAACCTAGCCTGTGACGCCATTGGGATTCTCCGTGCGCTCGTTTGCTCAAAAGCGTATGACTTCACGAAGCTTGTTCGCTAGACGCGTCTCTCATTCTCATCGTGTCGGTCCGTGTCGGGTCGCAAAAGCGGCATCGACCAATATAGATCTAGAGCTATGCATGTCGAGCTTCGGTCCGACGATTGCCGTTACTCCTAGAACCGCCGTAAAGAAGAACCCGAGCCACGCGCCGACTGGGGTGCGAGGATTCACGAGTGAGCGCTCTCGCGCAAGCGCAGCAGTAGCTCTTTGCGATCTACGCAGCAAACTTCGGCGCTTGCTCGGCATCGAGGGGGTAATCATCGGCGCTGCTGTGCTCACGACCGCAGGGCTGAGAAGCGCCATACTCGCTTATGCAACGACGATCAAGGCCCACCCGGCGCACTTCTCGCACGTGGCGGTGCCCACCTTCCCGTCCTCAGATGTTCTGGTTTACGGTGGCGCGTTTTCGCTGATACTAGCGGTTTTGGGACGCCGATCTATGTCCAACTCGGTGTGGTCGATGCAACGCTTGCCGATGAGCCGCGATCAGAGCAGTGGCATGTCGAGCTAGAGCGACGCTCCGCCTATGAAGCGCTTGTCGGGCTCAAGATGTCCGCAACAGCAAGCTCCCAGTCGGGAGTCGCGATCCTCACACCACTGTTGAGCGCCCTCGTCGGCTTGCTGCTCCGCTAATTCGGTGCACGGGCGGTAAGTCTTCAGTGGGAGTTCTGCAAGCTGCCGACCGCGCACATTGGCGCCACATAAAGTGTCGTGCCTCGCTGCCACGAGTTCTCCGCCCGGTCGCTCAGGAGACCGCGTTGGCACGCACGGCAAAGTCGATTAGCCACTTCAACTTGGACCGATTTTTGTCGACGACGTAGGCCTTCAGCGTGTCTGCCATAACCGGCAGATTGGTTATCGGGACCACATAATCGAACACCCTCGGCAGGATTTCGAGGGTCGCACGAGTCCAGTCGCCATCAGTTACCAGGACCCCGAGTAGATCGGGATGCTTCCCCTTCCAGTTGATCGCCGAGAACATCTTGTCCTTCGCGTATAGCGATGCGTGGCGCGACGACGACTTTCGGACCTCGATGAACGCAAGCGGCTTCTTGGCGGAAGGCAGCACGAAGTCTGCCCGTATGTCGTAGACGACGCCTGTGAGCGACTTGTACTCCGTCTCTCGTTGAAACTCGAGCCCACGCGACTTCAGCGCGTGCTCGACCAAGCTCTCGAGTAGGAGCCTCCCCACGAGATCGCGCACAATCCCCTCGAGCGTGCCCTCCAACCCCCGCAGCACCTCACCTAGCGTCAGCGCATTCACTCCGGTCACTCGGTCATGGACGAGGCCGGCAAGCTTCGCTGCGGCTGGCGCCGATATTCGTTGGTCAGTTGCCGAGCCGATCAGTCGTTTTAGCTCCGCCTTGCTAAAGACGCCAGCGATCCGCATGAACAGTGGCAGCCACGCGGGATGCGCCTGGATGTATGCCGCGTCAAGCTTTGTGAACTCCTCGGTTTCGCTTGAAAGTGTGTTTAGCCACCCTTGTGCTTTCTCTCGCAGAACGATATACACGCCGGTCGTTATCGCCCGCTCGACGTCGAAGGGCACAGCACTTCTCCGTCGCACCTCCTCCGCCACGAAGTCCGCTGACACCATGCTCGCATCATCCTGCGCCCCAAATCCTGCGAGCAGTATTCGTCGCTCATGGACAGTCTCGATCGATCCGGCTTCGATCGTTGCCAAGCCGTCCGATGCTTCCGCGAGGGTCAGATATCTGTCGATGAGCCCCTGCATCTCCTCGCGGGCGATGTCGTAGAGCGTGCTCTCGGGTCCCGCTGTGCCTCCGGCGTTCGTCATCTGGTCGCTGAAACCCAGTACTCACCGAGTCTTCCCGGCGGCCCCTTGCGCTTTGCAAGGACCCAACGCTCACCTCGCTCGCGCAGGTGGCGAATGGTCACTCGCCTAAACCCGAGGCCGGCCAGAATTAGTGCCACGAGATCATGCAGCCTGATATGAACCCCATACAAGGCCGAATCTGCGACTACGACATGCATAGGGGCGTCCTTCTGCAGGGCGTCATACACCCGTCCAAAGATCTCGCTGAGACCGCTGGTGTATGGATACACCAGTCGGTCATAGGGCTTGGTACGTCCACTACACACCGTGGCTAGCTTCGAGTGAAGCCGCTCCGCAAAGGCGAAGACGTCCCTATCAACTACCGCTCGGAATGCTGCCTCGTCACATCGCAGATGGGCCGGCGCTGTAGTCGTGTTAACGAGCAACTGCGAGCGCACGGTCTCCGTAATCTCGCGCCAGCTCTCCGCAAATCGCCAGAAATACAGCTCCATTCGGGTCATCTCTGCGAAGTCAAAGTTGTTGAGGTACGGCGGGGATGTGACGCACAACGATGCGCCGCCCGCGATGCCGCCGCCCGCGGGCCGCTCTATGAGCGTCGCCGTAGTCCGGTCGCATGCAACTACTAGATCGTGGCGTAGTTCCGAGCACACGGTCGCGAGCACCTCGCGGGGCTCGAGAGACCGCTTGCTGCTCGTTGGGGCCTTGTAGACGCCGTCTGTCTTCGATCCGGACGTCCCCTCCAGTGTGCGCGAGACAACCAGCCTGAAGATGGGGTGCAGCCGCCCCGGCAGAGACTCCACCAGTTCCGGACTGGCCGCCAACTGTGTGAGGGCAGGCTCGGGTATGAGCTTTCGGAGGAACGTAAGCGGCGTGTCCGCCCATACCGCGCCTGGGTCGGCTCGTGACGAGAATGAGTCGGCCACTAGTGCCTCCACCATGCTCACGTCGTCGATGGTCAGCTCACGATCAAGCTTCGCTCGCGCCATTTCTGCGAAGAAAGGGTGCGGCTCATACCCGGTGGCCGGCAATCCTGCGAGCTGTGCCTCTACGAGGGTGGTCCCGGCTCCGGCGAACGGATCGAGTACATAGCCATCGCGCACCCCCTCAGCCCCGTCAATGCAGGATGCTACGAACTCCGGCGAGAATCCCGCGATGAAGTTGAACCAGCGATGAATCTCGCGATGGCGACTAGTAAGGCTCGTAGGAAGCTTTGCGGCATCCGCCGAGCCTGGGAGAGCAAGCTGCACGCCTCCGACCCTATTCGGTTGCGCAGACGCCACATCCCTGTCACGGCATCGGTTGACGTGCCGTGCCTGTTCGTGGCCCCGCTAGCGGCGACAGGGTTCGGCGGCTGATTGACGCGCGTAGCAGTACCCGCTGAGCGTGATTCGAGCTTGGTCGGGTCCTAGATGGAGGGTTCTTGCACCCGCGGTTCGTCCCAGCCGACTGTAACGGGGGCCGATTTGGCCCCGTGCAGGCGACGCAAGTGCTATCGAACCAGCATTCTGGTTCGATTACCGAGCATTTGGTGCGGCGGGTGGGAATCGAACCCACACGCCCTTGCGGACAGGGCCTTTTGAGGGCCCCGCGTCTACCGTTCCGCCACCGCCGCAACGTGCTCGACGATGCGAGGATAGCCGCGGTAGTTAAGCCGCGTGCGGCGGCGGTAGATATCCGCCGTCTGGCACAGCTCCCGGGTCGCGGCGCTCGAGCTCGACGTTCCACCCCTGCTGGAAGCCGCGCATGCAGAACGCGACCAGCAGGATCTGCACGGGCACGATCAGGAACGTCAGCACGCCGAGCAGCCCCGCGTTGAGCGCCGGCTGCGCGAACCCCGACTTGTTGCGGTCGAACCAGCCCGGCCCGGCGACCGCGGCGAAGATCGCGAGGAACACGCCGAGCACCGCCCCCACGGGCAGCACGCCGCGATTCCAGCGGGCGGCGTAGAACGCGAACACCACGTACACGGCGATGTAGGCGATCTGGATCGGCAGGGCGCCCTCGAGCACGCTCCAGCCGCCGACCGTCACGATCGTCACGAGCCCGGCGCTGACGAGCAGCAGCAGCACGACCGTCGCGCGCGTGGCCTGCACCACGGGCTTGTCGCGGTTGGGGTGCGTGACGATCACGCCCGGCTTGCGTTCCTGGGGCGGTGGCGAGGACATTGAGTAGCTGACGATACAAGCTCGTGCGGTCTGCGTGCGCGGGCGCGCTAGCCTGCCGGGTGCCCACGCGGGCGTGGTGGAATTGGTAGACACGCCGGCCTTAGGAGCCGGTGGCCTGACGGTCTTGGGAGTTCGAGTCTCCCCGCCCGCATACAGCGACTGCGTGCGCGGCCGACCGGTCGTCCAGCGTCAGCTTGGCGCGGTCGCCCTCGCGCTCGAGGGCTGTGAGGAACGCGTGGATCACGTGCTGGTCGAACTGGCTGCCGGCGCAGCGTTTCAGCTCGGCGCGGGCGGCCGTGTGGCCGATTGACGGACGGTAGGAGCGGTCGCTGGTCATCGCCTCGTAGGCGTCGGCGACCGCGAGGATGCGGGCCTCCAGCGCGAGCGCGTCACCGGCGACGCCGAGCGGGTAGCCGCGGCCGTCGGGACGCTCGTGGTGGGCGCCGACCCACGCGCGCACGTCTGCGAGGGTCGGGTGTTGCAGGATTTCGGCGCCCATTTCCGGGTGGCGGCGGATGACCGCGAACTCCCCGTCGGTGAGCCGGCCGGGCTTTTGCAGGATGCTGTCGGGCACGCACGCCTTGCCGATGTCGTGCAGCATCCCGGCGAGCCGTATGCGGCTGACGCGCGGCTCGGGGAGGCCGAGCTCCCGGGCCATCAGCTCGGCGTAGCGCGCGACCGTCTCGGAGTGCCGGGCGCTGCCGCTGAATCGCAGGTCGATCGCTTCGGCGAGGTCGAGCACCACGGCGAGGAAGCGCTCGCCTTCGATGTCGCGCGCCCCGCCGCCGCCTTCGCGCGAGAGCTCGCTGAGGACGGGGCTGTGGCGGACGGTGCGATCACGACCGCTGTCCTTCGCCGCGTACAGAGCTTCGTCTGCGGCGTGCAGCAGCGAGGCGGCGGTCTGGCCGTGCTCCGGGTAGCTCGCCAGGCCGAAGCTGGTGGTGATCGGCACGGACTCCTCGGCGAACTCGTCGCGCACGGCGCAGCGCAGACGCTCGGCGAGCACGAACGCCTCATCCTGGCTGGTGTTGGGGAGGATCAGCGCGAACTGCTCACCGCCGACGCGCGCAGCGGAGTCGATCTGGCGCTTGTGCGCGCTGAGCACGCGCGCGACGCGCCGCAGGGCGGCGTCGCCGACCTGGGGGCCGGAGCGGTCGTTGACTTCCTTGAAATGGTCCAGGTCGCCGACGAGCACCGTCAGCTCGCTGCTGCCGCGCCGGGCGCGTTCGAGCTCGAGGTCGAGCAGCTCGCGAAAGCCCCGCCGGTTGGACAGTCCCGTCAACGGATCGGTGCGGGCGGCGTCGTAGAGGCGTGCGATCAACAGCTCGGCGCGGGCGCGCATCGTCATGATCAGGATCGCGGCGACGAGCAGGGTGCCCATGCCCACGATCCACCAGGCCGGGGTTCCGCCCGCCGGGGGCCGCGCGAGCAGTAGCCCGCCGTAGGCCAGCCCGACGTAGGCGATCTGCAGCGCGGCTTGCCTGCGGGTGAAGAAGTAGGAGGCGTACAGGAAGACCCACAGGTAGAAGAACACGAGCGGGCTGGGGCTCTCCCCGGAGAAGTAGGCGACGCCGGTGATCAGCGTGCTGCCCCAGCCGAGCGCGACGCTCAGCACCCACGTCGGCAGGGTCTCAGCACGCCAGTACAGGAGCGCTGCGATCACGTAGGCGTTCGCGACGATCGCCAGCAGCCCGCGTGTGTTTGCGTCCGCTGGGTGCGGCAGGGCGACGGTCAGCGCCGCGAGCGTCGCGCCGGCGGCGAACAGGCCGGCGAGCACCTTTGCGGTGAGGCTTGTGTTGAAGCTCGTGCCGATGCCCGACCCGCCGCGCAGCGGGCCATCCCCACTCCTTCGGAAAAACACCGACATCTGGTTTTATCGGCCGCCAGCCCGCACGGCATGAGCACGCCATCCTCGACGCGCGGCGCGCGTTAGCGCGTCACGCGGGGGCTTGTGCGGCCTGACGGGCGTACGTGAGGCACGCTTGGCTGGTTGGTTCCAGGCAGCCGGCGAGGGTCTTGCCGGTCGCCGCCAGCGCCTGGCGCAGCTCCGGGAGCGCGTCGTTGGGTTCGCCGGCTTCGAGCAGTTGGTGCCCGCGGGCCTCCAGTTCGGCGGCGAGCGCGGGTGAGGCCTGGGTGGCCGGCACGGTCGTCGGCTGGGGTTGGGCAGGCGCAGGCTGCGGAGCGCTGCTGCGCGCGGCGCGAGTGGCCGCCGCCGGCGGCCTGTTTGCGGGCCGGATGTCTCCAACCACGGAGCGCTCGGCCGAGCTCCGGTGCGCAGCGGCCCGTCGTGCGTGTCCGGGGCCGCCCACGACGCTCGCGACAAGCGCAGCGACCGTTGCGCCCACAGCGAGCAGCGCCGCGGGCGCGAGCCAGCGCTCCGACCGCCCTCGACGCGAGGTGCTGGCTGGCGTGGACGGCGTCGCGAGCGGGGCGAGAGGCTGAGCTTCGTCCCCACTGGCGGCGATGTCGTGGCCGGCGTTGGAGCGTGGGTCAAGGCGCACGCCGGGCGAGCCGCTCCTTGGCGCGCTGTCGAAGTCGCGCTCCAATGGCAGCCCGGCGAGCTCTAGCTCGGACACGACGCTGGCGGGGTACTCGACCCCGAGGTCGCGCAGCTGCTGGTAGCTGACCGGCGCGCCGCCGGCGCAGCGCAACGCGTCGAGCACCAGCGTCTGCTGCTCGTCGCGCCCGTCATGGCGGTGCGTTTCCGGTCTATGGCTCACTGGCTAACCACTCGAATGTATACCCCGCGTGAGCCCAATCAATCGAGTCGTGCCGGCCCCGAGCAGCCCGCCGTCGAATACGCTCCCGGCGCAAGACGCTGGCTAGTGGAAGCTCGGGAGCGCAAACGACCGTGAACGTCATCGCTGGGACGACTGAGGCTGCGGACACGCTGGGCGTGGTCGCGGACGCGCTGGCGCGTGGCGAGGAAACGCTGGAGCTGGCGTCGCGCTACCTGGACCCGTCGCTGGTGGACGTGCTGGCGATTTTGGGCTTCGACAAGCAGTACGTGTCGGCGCGCGGCTCCTACCTGTACGACGCGAGCGGCCGTGCGTACCTGGACTTCCACACGGGCGAGGGCTTTGCGAGCTTGGGCCACAACCATGCGGACGTGCGCGAGGTGCTGCAGGCGACGCTGGCGACGGACCTGGTGGACGGCGTGCAGCTGCACTACTCGACGCTGGCGGGGATGCTCGCGCAGGAGCTCTCGCAGCGCCTGCCGGAGGGCTTGGATGCGGTGTTCTTTGCGAGCACGGGCGCGGAGGCGGTGGACACGGCGATGAAGTTCGCGCGCGCGGCGAGCGGCCGGCCGCGCCTGATCAGCTGTGACAGCTCGTTTCATGGTGTGACGCTTGGTCCGCTTTCGCTGGTGGGGGACGATTTTTTTAAGGAGGAGTTCGGTCCGCTGTTGCCGGGCTGCGTGCGGGTTCCGTTTGGCGATCTCGACCGTCTGCAGACGGAGCTGCGCCAGGGTGACGTGGCGGCGTTCATCGTGGAGCCGATCCAGGGGCGCATGGTGACGCTGCCGCCGCCGGACTATTTGCGGGCGGCGCAGGAGCTGTGCAGGCGCTACGGCACGCTGTTTGTGGTCGATGAGATCCAGACGGGGCTGGGGCGCACGGGCAGGTGGTTTGCGCTCGAGCGCTGGCAGCTGGAGCCTGATGTGGTGCTGGTGGGCAAGGCGCTGAGCGGCGGCTACATGCCGGTGGCGGCGACGGTGATGCGCCGGGAGATCTACCAGCGGGCGGTGGGCACGCTGGAGCGCTGTTATGTGCACCAGTCGACGTTCGGGCGCAATCGTCTGTCGATGGCGGCGGGCCTGGCGACGTTGCGCGTCATCGAGCGCGACGGCCTGTGCGCGCACGCGGCGCGCATGGGCGCGCTGCTGGTGGACGGGCTGCAGGAGCTGCAGCGCCGCCACGAGATGATCGCGCAGGTGCGCGCGGACGGGCTGATGTTGGGCATCGAGCTCGGCCCGCCGAGCTCGCGCGCGGCGCGCTTCAGCTGGGGGCTGATCCACAGGGCCAGCGAGGGTCTGTTTCCGCAGCTGATCGTGATCCCGCTGCACCGCGATCACGGGGTGGTGACGATGGCGGCGGGCAAGAACGACGTGATCAAGCTGCTGCCGCCGCTGACGCTGTCGGAGGCGCAGGCGCGGGAGTTCCTGGTGGCGCTCGACGCGGTGCTGGCGGAGTGTGAGGGCGCGGCGGGCAAGAACTGGGGCGTGGTGCGCGACATCGCTGTGACGACGCTGCGCCGCAAGGCGCGCGTGCCTTCCAGGTGAGCGACGAGCAGCCGCTTGCGGGCGCGTCCGCCGGGCTGGCGCGCGCGGACGTGTGCCTGCTGACGGGCGCGAGCGGGTTCATCGGCGGGCGTGTGGCGGAGCGCTTGGCGGGGGCGTGTTCGCTGCGCTGCCTGGTGCGCGCGAGCAGCGACGTCTCGCGGCTGGCTGGGCTGGGGGTGGAGCTGGTGGCAGGCGATCTCGCTGACAGGCGGTCGCTGGAGCGGGCGAGCGAGGGCTGCCGCTACGTGCTGCACTGCGCTGCGCTGGTGTCCGACTGGGCGAGACGCGGCGAGATCGTGGCGGCGAACGTGACCGGCACGCGCAACCTGCTGGACGCGGCGGCGGGAGCGTCGGTGGAGCGCTTGGTGTACGTGAGCAGCACCGACGTGTACGCGCACCCAGGCGGCAGGGGGGTGGACGAGACGCATGTGCCGAGGCGCTTTGCCAACTGGTACGCGCAGACGAAGCTGGAAGCGGAGGCGCACGTGCGCGCCGCGCAGTCGGCGGGCACGCTGGAGACGGTGGTGCTGCGCCCGGCGACGGTGTACGGCCCCGGCTCGACGGACGTGGTGGGGGAGATCGCGCGCGCGCTGCGCGCGGGCCACATGCTGCTGATCGACAAAGGTCGCGCGATCGCGGGGCTGTGCTACGTGGAGAACGTGGTGGACGCGGCGCTGCTCGCGCTCGCCAGCCCGGCGGCTGCGGGCGAGGCGTTCAACGTGAGCGACGGCGTGGAGGTGACGTGGCGGCAGTTCACCGACGACCTGGCCGCGGGGCTGGGGTGCGCGGGCGCGCGCTTCAGCCTTCCGTATGGGGTGGCGAGCGCGATCGGCTGCTCGCTGGAGCACGCCTACCGTGCGCTGCGCGCGGGCACGGGTTTGACGCTGCCGGCGCTGCTGTCGCGCCAGGCGGTGCAGGTGCTGGGGCGCGATCAGGACTTCAGCAATCGCCGGCTGCGCGAGACGCTCGGCTGGGAGCCGCGCGTGGGCTACGCGGCGGGCCTGGATGCGACGCTGGGCTGGCTGCGCGGCGAGCTGGGTTGCTGACTGCGGGTGCGCGAGCGGCGCGTGAGCAAAGCTTCATGCGCGCGTTAGCTGACGCTCAAGTCGGTACGCGAGGCTACCGATGGAGGCTCGACGTCACACGACCAGACGAGGAGAGATCTCATGGCCCGGATCATCGTTACAGCCGATCCAAGCGAGCACGACGCGGCGGCGGTGGTGCTCGATGAGCGCGTGTACCCCGTGCATCTCGCCAACGATCACGCGGCGGCGCAGCTGATCGAGCGTTTGGCATGGGCGGTGAGCGACGCGGAGCGCACGCGCGCACGGGTCGCCGAGCCGGCCGCGTAGGCAGCCGCGTCGCGCATCGGCGAGCCGGGCGCGTAGGCAGCCGCGTGGCGCATCGGCGCCGCGTCGCGCATTGCGGCCACGTTGCGGCGGCCGTGGAAGCTGGGGTCGGTCGCGCCGGCCGTCGAAGCTGGCGCTAGCCGGCTTCGGCGGCGGTCTCGCGGATGACCTTCCAGCCGGCTTTCAGCGGCGCGAGGAAGTACGGCGGCTCGTCGGTAGCGAGACGCTCGTCGTACACGTAGTTCTTGAGATAGCCGGTGCTGGGGGTGCCGGCGGTGCCGACTATGCCGCGGAACTTCTGCGCGATGGCGCCGTAGATGTTGAGTTTGCCGAGCTGTTTTTGGTTGCCGCAATCGGGGTTGTCGACGAGGAACGAATGGCTGGTGGAGAGGATGGCGGCGTAGATCCACGGGCTTTCGAGCGAGCCCGCGACGTTTTCGGCGTCGCAGCCGCCGGTGTTGTTCTCGCGTTCGCAGGTTTTCGAGTTGATTTCGGTGTCGTGGGGTTCACACGACGACCCTTTCTTTTTGTACGTCTGTTCAACCGGGTGGTAGATGCGCACGAAATGGGAGGCGATCAGTCCCAGCGTCTCCGTCCCGGCGGGCTCTTCGCCGGGTGTGACGCCGGTGGGTATGATGTTGCCGTTGATGATCAGTTCGCGTTCGGCGGCGATGGTCAGTGATTTGCTGTAGCTGCCGTTGACGTAGACCGTGCCACAGCCTTCTTCTTCGGGCACCTCGTTGCTCAGGTCGGCGGCGACCTGTTTGTAGGAGTAGGTGCAGGTCCCGCCTTTTTCCTTTTTCCCGATGTAGATGAGGCCGTTTGCGGGCCACGAGATCGTGTGCGTGGTGCCCTGGTTGGTGACTTCGATCGTGTTGGAAGCGCCGTTGAGCACGAGATGCGTGGCGCCTTCGAACTCGTTGGCCGATTCGACGTACAGCTTCAAGCTGGTGTCGCTTTCGGGTGCCTTGAGTTCTTTGCCCTTCGTGTAGGTGCCGGTGGCCGTGTTGTACGTGGGCGAGGAGCCGGTGCACACGAGGTTGACGCCGCCGTTGATTTCGACGGTGTCCGGCGGTTCCTCGCCTTTGCGGCCGAATTCGACGTTGCCGCACACGTTGGCGGCGTCGTCGGTGTGCATCGGGCCACGCACCCCGTCTTCGGGGGCAAACTCGATTTCGGTGCAGTTGGCTTTGTCTTTGCTGCGCACGGAGTAGTACTGTTCGCATTCGGACTGCGACGCCCCGGTCAAAGTGTAGTCCTCGTCCTCGTACTGAGTGAAGTAGGCGAAGTCGAGGAAGCCGGTCACGCCGAAGGTGGCCACCACACGGCGAACCTGTACGGTCGCCGGCTGTTTCTGGCAGCTGGTGAGCTTGGCCGCGCCGCTGCAGCCGATCGCCTCGATCCTGAACGTGTTGGCAAATTCGCCTTTCGACTCGATTGCGGTCTTGAACGGGCTGGCCGAGCTGCAAGCCGTCGTTCCGGTGGGCGCGCTTTCGGCGGGCAGTACCGTCACTTCATAGTGCGCGCCTTCTCCTTTTTTGCCTTCGGGCACTTCGGATTCTCCGCTCGGTCCTTCGCAGGTCTCCCAGTAGTCCGGGTTGTTCTGCAGCTTGTAGGCGTACTCTTGGACGCCGGCGAGCGCGGCGTAGTAGGCCTGGGTGTGGTTGGCAGAGGTGGACGACAGGTGGATGTCCGTTCTGGTGGCGGTGAGGCCGGCGACGATCAGTGCGCTGGTGATGAGCATGACGGTGAGCACGACGATCAGGGAGAAGCCATCCTCTGCGCGCATGCGGGAATATGTGTTGGTGGGGGAGATCATTGGTTTTGACAGGCCCCTGTGCTGACGACGGTGGGTTCTGTGAAGCCTGCGCTGAACGCGAAGGTCACCTGGCTGCTCAGGTCGACGTAGCGGCCGAGCTTTTCGTTCTTGTCTGCGGGCAGCGAGCGGAAGTTGACGGTCACCGCGGCGACGTGGCTGGCTTCGGAGCCCAGTTCCGGGCTTTTGAGCTGAATTTCTTGCAGCGACGAGATTTCTCCAGATTTGACTTCCTTTTCATATTTGAAATACTGGAAGATTTCCCGTGCGCCGGTTTTGGGATTGGTGTAGCGGACGATGTCAGGGTCGATGAGGACGGTCGACGCGGCTTTCGTTTTGAACGTCCATTCGGTTGCGTTCTTTTTCGATTCGGCGATCCACTTCTCGTCGTACAAGCTGCCGATTTCACCGCTCGTTTTTTTCCAGTAGATCTCGTGCTCCTGCACTTCGCTTGGCTGGATTTCGGTTTTTTTGCTGAAGGCGGTGACGAAGAAGAGCGCTTCGGAGGTGCTCGTTCCGAGCACGGGGGCCGAGTTTTCGGCGACGCAGGTCGAGTTGAGCTGGTCGACGATGTGGTTCATGGCCGTCCGGCCGAGCTGGCTGGCCTGCACGTAGTCGGTGGCGCGCGAGGTCTGGTTGGTGGCGAGCTCCAGCAGCGAGAAGGTGGCGAAGGTGAGGACCATGCCCGCAACCATGGCGACGAGCAGTTCGAGCAGCGAGAAGCCATGCTCGGAGGAGAGGTCGTGCAAGGGGGGAGGCACAGCTAGCATTTCACGCCTTTTGAGCTGGTTTCGACCTTCTGCGCCTTGCCTTCGCTCTCGGCCTTGTTGTTTTCGGTTGCTTCGGTTGTTTCTTTCGTTTCGGCGGCCGTTCGGTTGGTTGTCTGCGTCGATTCTTTTTGGGTCCGTTGGGTGTGAGTGATTTTGCCCTCGGTTTCTTCGGTTTTCCAGGTGGTGCGTTCGGTGGCTTCACCTGCTTCGCGTATCGCCTTGTTTTCTTCGGCCGACTTTTCCTGCGGGTAGATCTTGAATTCGGCGCCTTTGAGGCTGACGTTTTCGTAGAGCCGCTTGTCGACGCGGTCTTTCGACGGTTCGGTGGCCGATTCGACCGCTTGTACGCAAAGTTCGAACTTGCCGAACGGCTGGAAGGGATCTTCGAGCGCGCCGCCGGAGAGCTTCTGGGTGTGGGTGTAGATGGCGGTGGCGGCGTTGTTGGGTATGGCTGGAGCAGGCGAGGCCGCGCTGCAGGAGAGATTGGTGATCTTCACGTGCAGCGCTTCGGCGTCGCGCGTTTTCCCGGGAGCTTTTTCGCTTCCTTCGAGTGCTTCGAGGCTGACTAGGCTCGTGGGCGCTGCGACGGCTGTGGTGTTACCCGGGGTGACGATGCCTTCGCCGGGGACGACGGCGCCTTTGGTGATGGTGCTCGGGTTGTTGGCCGCGCAGTCGCCTGCGTAGACGCTCCAGGCTGACGTGAAGGGGAATAGATCGCCGCGTTCGTAGCGGGCGCCTTTGGCGGTCAGCCCGGTGGGTCCGTAGGTGCCGGTGGAGGCGGTGTAGTGTTCTTCGCCGCCGCTTTCGTAGGAGAAGGTCCCCGCGGTCCCGAGCTCGAGTTCTGGCGGGACCCCCAGTTCGCCGTTGGCGACGACGAAGGTGTCGCCGGTGACTCTTTTGCCTTCGTATTCGGCTTTGCCTTGGTAGGCGAAGTCGGCGGCGATCGCCCCGCCCTCGTTGAACGTGACGGCGTCACGTGTGGCGAGCCCAGGTGCGACGCTCACTTCGGCGGAGGGCAGTTTGAGCGCCCCGCTGGTGGTGACGTACTTGGCCTTTTCGGGGACTTCGACGGTGGCGGAGGTCGCGCGGATGCCGGTGAAGAGCACGCACCCCTGGCTGTTGGTGCTGTCTTGGACCGTGATCGGCGTGCCGGTTTCGTAGGCGTCGTGGGTGACGTCGACGGGCACTTCTGCAACGCCGCCGGTCGGCGAAGGCTCGTTGTCGACATCGACCTCGAGCGAGGAGGAGGTGGGCGGCGTGAGGATGCTCGACTCGCTGACCGGGTGGCCTTTCAAGAAGTGCCACGAGACGATCGAGGTGACGCGGAAGTTGGGCGCGGTGTACGCACCGTGTTCGGCCACCGAGCAGGTCGTGTTTTCTTCTTTGGAGCTGAGCTCGTGGACTTCTTGCTTGATCGTGTAGTTGGTGCTGTCGACGGTGTCGGTGTACGAGCGCGGATGGCTGATCAGTTTTTCGAGCGAGCTGATGGGGGAGCTGCGCATGTCCTCCTGCGACTGCGCGGCAAGCAGCACAGCCTCGTTGTGAAAGCGCTGGTTTGTGGTCCCGTCGTCGACGGCCTGCAGGCCGGTGACGGTGGCGGCTGCGATCAGGCCGAGCAGCAGCGCGCTGATCAGCACTTCGATCAGCATGAAGCCGTCCTGCGCGCGCGCGTCGGCCCGCGCGCTCACCGACACCCCGCTCCTGAGTCCGGCACGGCGACGAAAGTTTCGAAAGAAAGTGACCATTGTTACAAGTCGCGACAGGCCTGCTACGCGTGCTTCGACAGGCCACGGCGCTTGCTTGAGCGCTCCTGGGGATGGCTGGACGCTCGTCTTGTCGCGCGTTGGGCGCGCCGACGACCCGCGTGTGGATATCGCGACGCCGCGCTCACGCGTCGGCGCTGATCTCGGGCGAGATCGAGCTCGAGCGTGTTGGCCAAGCGCCTACAATGCGGGCTCCGCGGGGGACTGGTGTATCGGTAACACGGTGGTCTCCAAAACCGCAACGCGAGGTTCGACTCCTCGGTCCCCCGCCTCAGTTTTTTGGCTTTCCTATGCCGTTTTCCGCACGGTTGAGCGGGATGCGGCGGGTTGATCGCTGGCGTTGCGCGGCACCGCGAAGCCGCTGTGAACCGCCTGAAACCGCACGATCCGCGCTTGGACTGGCGCGAGTTTGGCGCGAGTCAGGCGGGGTTGGTTGAGGGTTTCATCGGGCGTTGGATGGAGGTTCCCGGGGAGTCCCGGCTCGCAGCGAGGGACGTTGCTCGGCTGCGCCGGCCAATCGCTAGCGTTGGGATGTTGCCTCCGCCAGCGCGTCAGTGAGCGCGATGACTGCGCTGGCCAGGTTGCTCCGCGGCGGCCAAGGCGGCTTCGAGGGAGGGAGCAGCGCTGCTCACGCTGGCGATGCGGCGGCTACTTCGACTGAGACGACGCGGTTGGGGGCGGCGAGCGCCGACTGCGCCGCTGCCTCGAGCGCTTCGCGGTCGAGGTCGTAGCGATCGGCCACTGCCGCGAGCGGCTCTGTGATCCCCATGTCTGGATAGAGCAACTGCACCTCGACGGGCCGGCCCGCAGAGAGGGCGACGATCGCCCGTGGATGCACCTCGTCGCTGTGCTCGGCAGTCTGAGTTTCGACGATCGCGATCGAGATCGCGTTGGCGCTGGTGTCGTAGTCGGCTCGCATGTCAGCTCCGAAGAAAGACTGTGATCACGAATCCGGGCTCATTCCCGGCCACAACGACAAGGATAGGGCGGCCATCGCTTGTCTCGCCGGCAAGCCGAAGATTGCCGCGTTCGTCCAGCTCCCGACCAGAGGGGTTGGTGATTGTGCGCTCCACGTCGTCGACGCCGATCCGGTAGAGCCGCATCGCGTTCTTAGCGTGCCTGCTGATCCTCATCGCGGGCGTCAATCCTGACGCGCCCGGCGGCGGACCAAGGACCTCCTCGCAGAAGTGGCGTATCCCAAACCGGGTTCGGATCGGAGGATGCGAGCATGGCCGCGGAGCCGGGAGTGCCGGCGGCCTGGCGTGCCGGGGGCTGGGGAATCTCGACCGCTGCTTGGGATGCCGGTCTGCTTGCTCCACCAGGCAGGAGACTATAGGTAGTTAGCGTTTGTTATTATCAACAAGCCACGGATGGTTGACTTTGCTGTTGCGTCGTCGTCGGCGCTGCAACTCGATGGTTCTGCGAGCCCCGCTGTGGCGCTGTGGCGGCTCGTCGGCGCCCTGACGGCGGAGCAGGCCGAGATGCTCGCGCTCGAGATCAAGCTGCTGGCCGGCGCGGCTACGCCTGACCGGCCGTCGGGTGGGGCTGGTGTGCGTGTCGCGGAGGGCGTGCGCGAGCGGCATTCCAGCTGGTGTGCGGTTCGTCAGGGCGGTGCTTGTGGGTGCCTACCGCGGTGGGAGGCGTGGGTGTATTCGCGCGCTGACCGGGGCAAGATCCGAAAGACGTTCGCGGCGTACTGGGAAGCGAAGGTCTGGCGCCACCAGCAGCTTGAGCTGGCGAGCCTCCGGCGAGTGCGTGCGCCGAGCCGCTATACGCTCGTCGAGGCCGCGTCGCTGTGGGTCAGGATGGCCCGGGAGGGGCAGATACGCAATCGCTCTGGGCGGCGGTATAAGCCGAGCGCGCTGCGCACGATCGAGGCAGACCTACGCCTGCACCTCGTCCCGGCCCTGGGCACGAAAGTCATGGCCGCGGTCACCCGCGCGGATCTGCAACGGCTCGTGGGCAGCCGGCTGGCAGCGGGACTGAGTGCGAGCAAGACCCGGTCGATCGTCAATGCCGCACGCGTGCTGTGGCGAGACTTTGATCTCCTGGCCGCGCACGATGCCCCGCCGCTGATCGACCCGACCCGCGGGTTGCGACTGCCCGCCAGCACCGGTCGACGCGAACGGGTCGCGTCCCCCGAGGAAGCCCGCCGGCTGATCGAGGCACTCCCACCACACGATCGTGCGCTGTGGGCGACCGCGATCTACGACGGGCTACGACACGGCGAGCTGCGCGCCTTGCAGGTCCGCGACATCGATCTCCAGCGACGCCGGATCAACGTGCGACGAGGCTGGGACGCCTACGAGGGCGAAATCGACCCCAAGAGCGAAACCGGCAACCGGCCAACCATCATCACCATGGCGCTGCAGCGACTCCTCAGAAAACACCTCCAAGGCACCGCGCGCAAAGACACCGATCTCGTCTTCGGGCGCACCCCGACCAAGCCCTTCGCCAGTAGTACTGTCACCAAGCGTGCCCGCAGGGCGTGGGCCGCCGCTCGCGAGCGAGAAAACCATCAGAACACCAGCCCCGCGACCGATCGCATCCGCCCGATCGGGCTCCAAGAGTGCCGCCACACCGCAGTCTCGCAAATGCTCGACGCCGGGATCACGATCGACAAAGTCAGCAAGCTCATGGGACACGCCTCAATCACCATCACAATCGACCGCTACGGACACCTCCTCCCCGCAGGCGAAGCCGACGCCATCAGGCTCCTCGACACCTACCACCAACGCCACGCCCACAAGTAGGCACGACCCACAACGGCTCACCGGGGTCGATCAGAGCGCGCACGAGCCCGCGCGCACGAGACGCCTGGAACTCGTCCCATCCAGTAGTCAGGGTGACGCGGGTCCAGACTCCTGCTGCTTTTCAGGGAAGAAGTCCGACGCGGATCGGCCGAGCGTCAGCTCCGCGTAGCTCGTGGCGGCAGACCTATCGGCGCACCCCTTCATCTCAACGATGTGCCGCTTGTACTTCCATCGCGCCTAGCGCATCAGATGGCATCGCGGCCGCCTCCTTTCAGCTCATGCACGTCCAACGCGCGCACCAGATCTGCCATGGCGAGCTGGCGGGAGTGTCCGGCCTTCTGTGTAGGCATGAGTCCAAAGGAGGCTCATGTCGACAGCAACGCAGGTTGAGAGGCAGGACCCGGGTGCTGCTGGCGTTTCGCGGAGCGAGCCCGGAGGGCGAGCGCAGC